>JAEIGA010005831.1_pt1 | contig 18758 bp, 14 predicted proteins | sample 9270691 | NCBI WGS metagenome assembly JAEIGA01 (sample SAMN17057246, study PRJNA624740) | gut metagenome | biome: biome; isolation source: fecal sample | host: Bos grunniens | place: China: Xizang | collected 2019 | reverse complement strand
GTGATGCTTCTGACTATGACAAGGTGTCTCAGCTTGCGTCGCTGCTGGTTGAAGTGAAGGATGTTTATGCACAGGAAATGGCGTTCACAAAGGTGAATGACATGATGGTTCTAGCTGATAAGACTGCACTTGACCAAGTGAAGACTGTATTCAATGCAGGTGTTGCTGCGCTGGAAAATGCGCTGGCCGCTGCTGATGCGAGTGTGGAAAGCTTTGTAGCTCTGAATTCTCTCTATGCCGCTTATGTGTCGTATGCAGGAACGGTTTCGGCTGCGGTTGAATGGGGTACGGATGCTGTGGCAGGTGAACTGGATGGACAGCTGGCGGCTCTTGATGGGGCTACTGCTGCATTGCTGGCAGAGAACCAGATGAAGCTGGTAGAAAAGATGAAGGCAACGATTGCAGAACTGACGGCATCAGAGGAGAACCCAAAGGATATCACAGGTGTGATTGTTAATGCATCGTTTGATGGCGACTTGAAGGATGGATGGGATGTATCAATAGATGGCGGCACTACGGCAGTGAGTCAGGGAGAGATTGAATTCTACAATAACTCTGCATTTACGTTGTCGCAGGTGATAAAGGATATGCCTAAGGGGGTGTATCGGCTTGCTGCATCTGGCTTCTATCGTGATGGCAATGACTATGCAGCGATTGTGGCTAATCAGTGGACAAAACTTGCTGAAGGCAATGACAGCACAGTGTATGATGCTCGTGCGAATGTGACGCTTTATGCTTCGTCGGCAAGTTTCAACTGTGGAAGCAAGCTGCTTTCTATTGCGAGTGATTCGATAGCTGTAGGTGCGACAGATGATGATTCCTATAAGGATTACTATGGAACGACATTGCATATATTGGGTGACTTTACAACGAATGATGCTGATGCGGAGACTGTTGTGAATTATCCTTACTGGATGTCTAATGCTTATCACATGATTACAAACCTTGGGCTTTATGCTGAAAACGAGGTTGATTTTGTCATTTCGGAGGCGAAAGAGGATATCGTGATTGGTGCTGTCAAGACGGCTCATATCAGTGGTGACTGGACGATTCTGGATAAATTCCGTCTCTATTATCTTGGTCAGGAGATTCCTACGGACATTGAATGTGTGAAGGATGTTGCATCTGAAGCGGTGAATGCTATAGAGTACTTCTCTCTTGCTGGCGTGAAGCAGACGGCTCTTCGTAAAGGCTTCAATATCGTAAAATTTTCTGATGGCTCAACGAAGAAGGTGTTTGTCAAGTAAATGAGTCTTTTATAATACAAAAAAAGCACAAAGTCTTTTGGCTTTGTGCTTTTTTTTGATAGTACGATATATTTTTATTATTGATGTGACAGTTTTTTATAGAGGTAACGGATGATTTTTCCGAGCGGAGTGTAGCGGATACCCCAGTCACGAATAGCTTCGGCGAAGAGTTCTTCGATGTGCGGATCTTTCTGTGGATTCTCCACGCGGACGAGCGGAAGCGGAGTGTCTAAAGGAGCACGGTCGAACTCATAATGCTGGAGGATGGAGGAGGCACGGAAATGGGTTCCGTTTTGGAGTCCGATGTTTCGTACAAGGGTGTGACCTGGTGTGAGGCAGAGTCCGTCCGCTTTGTAAATGGCAATTTCCCAGCAGATGTCCCATGGAATGGGGTGCTTGTCAAGGCTTTTCAGGCAAGGGAACACTCCGCCGTACTGGATGGCGTTGAGGTCTTCGGGTGTCATGCCTTGCAGGGCTTCTTCGCGTGTTTGGTAGTGAATAAAATGTTGTTTCCAGCGGTCGCGCCAAGTGCCCCAGCCCCAGCCTGACATGTGAGGGGTGAAGTATACGGTTGTTCGGTTTTTGGGTTTTGTGGCTGTCTGTTGTCCGTTGTCCGTTGTCCGTTGTCCGTTGTCTGTTGTCCGTTGTTTATTGTCTGTCTCAAACAAGTCAAGGTTAGTAAATCCTGCCACGTGCATCACTTGGGGTACATCAGCGTAGAGGTCGAAGGCTTGGTTCATGTACTGGAGATAGTAGGGTGAAGTGCAGATGTCATCTTCGAGAACAATGATGCGATCGTGAGTCTCAAAGACTTGTGCTATGCCTTCGGTAATGTTGCGTTCGAGATAATAATTATGGGGACGCTCGATGATGGTAATGCTCTTGAGTGTTTTTTTTCTGTCTGCCAGTTGCTTGAACTCATGTAGCTTCTGTCTGACTTGGTTGACTTGTTGCCAGGATTTCTGGTCTTTCCCTCCATCGGAAAAGACGTAGAGCTCGGTCTCAGATGCAAGGGTATTGCGAACGAGGCATTCGAGGGTCTTCATCATGTTGTCTGTACGGTTGTAGACAAAGAGAGCAACAGGGGCAAGAGTCATTTTTTTCTGTTGTTGGATTGTAATATTTCAGGGATTGTGTATCTGCGATGCAAGTCCACGAAGTAGTGTGGGTGAGAGATACGTTTATCTTCGGGTGGCAAGGTCATGTAGTCGCCATAGAGCTTGCGCAAATAGGCATCGTAGTCGCGTGGTACTGTGACCGTAGTGTCTTCGAATGGCAGTTCCACCACATCTGTGAACCATTCGGTTTGGAAGATGCGTCCTTCCCACTGTGTGACGCATACGCATTTGCCACCAGTACCTCCTGTGTATGTCAGTTCGAAGTCGAGAAATGCCTGAAGGTAGCGTTGAGGATTGCGTTTGCGGTAGAGGTTGAGGATGTGTAGTCCTATCTGGTGGATGTCGAAGCGGATGATGCTGTGGAGCAAATGGGAAAAGGGATAGGAACTGACAGCATTGATGTATTTGTCAAAATAGTAGTGGCTCTTGTACTGACGGGCGGTGATGATGTCGTCAGACTCGTTGAACTCGTCCAATGGGAAGATATCGACATAGACACCCATCAGGAATGGCAGGCGCTGAAACTCCCAGATGGTGGAATGGAGAGAGGATATTTTGGCAAAAGGCATATAGTAACCTTTGTCGTGACAGGAGATGACTTCATATCCTAAAGGGCGCAATTGCTCGTTCATGCTGAGTAGACGGTTGTAGTCGGCTCTTGGCATATAGATGTCGATGTCGTCGTCCCAAGGTATGAATCCTTGATGACGTACAGCGCCCAATACAGTTCCACCGCAAGCAACATAGCGCAGGCTATGCTGAGCAAGGAACTGTTTGGTAAATTTGAAAGTAGCGAGCAATGCTTCCTTCATTTGCTGGCTGGTATGATTTTCTTCCATGGGCTGATGTTGCTGATAGAGGACTGTTGCAAAATAATCAGTCGAAGAGGTTAAGGAACAACTCAGCGCACCACAATTGCCACTTTTGGTTGCCGGTGAGTTTCTGCATTGGGATATCGTTACGGAACTCTGCACGAGACGGACCTTCCCAATTCTTAAATATTTCATCAACGGGACGTGGCATTGGAATCTTGAATGGAATAGGAAGTTCAGGGTACTTCATGGTAAAGAATTCCCGTACAAGATATTTGGGCTCGCCATTCCTTACTCGCTGCATATCAAGAGGCTCTGCCATGATTAGGCGAGCATAAGGGTCATAATAGGGCAATTGGGCAGCGGTGAAAGCATTGAGGTAAGAGCTGGAACTTTCAATGGAGAAAACATCGTCCATGAAATGCAGTACATCGATATTGTTTTTACCGATGCGATAAGGCTCAAAACGTTCAGCTTGCGAAACAGGATTACGAAGCACCAGAGAAGGTTCGAGGAAGGTGTAGCGCTTGACGAACTCGTCGAAAGTCCATTCGGGTGTGATGAGTTTGTCCATCCCTCCGAAGATGAGGTCAGCGCTTTCGCCTACCAGTATCATTTGTACACCGTCTTTTTTGGCTTGGATGGCTGCCTTATAAATTTGTGGCTCGATGGAGTGAACAGGTGCCCATTTGGACGCCATAACGATAGGTGTATATCTTTTGTAGTCATCGAAAGTGATATCGATGAGGTGATGTTGTAGTTGGAATTTCTGGCAGTATTGCTTGGCGCGCTCTACGTCTTCATCGAATACACCAGTAGACGAAACGAATGTGTAGGCATGGCTACCTGGCTTGAGGTAGGCAGCCAAGTTGGCGCTGTCCATTCCTCCTGAAAGCAAAATGCCTATGTTGTCGTACTGTTGATAGAGTGCGTCCATTTGCTGCTGTATCTCGCGGTCGATGTCAGCTGCGGTGGTGACAGGACGACGTTCTTCGTCGCTGACAGGCTGGAAGTTATGATGGGTGAAGCCTGGGTAAAAATCCATTCCGTCTTTCCAAATGTAGCGGAAGGCCATATAGGAACTTAAACAGAAATCTTTCATTTTTTATGAATATGTTGGGGAAGGATAAAATCAGAAAGGGTTAGTCCTTATCGCGTACGGCTGTGAGTGCTTCTGTGATTTTTGTGGATGATACTCCATGGGTATAAGGGAAATAGATAATCTTGATACCTGCTTCTTGAAAATCTTTTTCGTATTCTTTCCATTTGTCGGTAGCATACCAGTCGTCGCCGACAAAGAGTATCGTAGCTCCCAATTTCTTGCACATGGTGAGCTTGTCCATGTCGTACTGTGGTACGGCTGCATCTACGCATTTGATGTTGCGGATAATCTCGATGCGGTCGGAGAAAGGAATCATAGCATGCTTGCCTTTATAGAGTACGAGTTCATCAACGGTGACGCCTACGATGAGTTTGTCACAGAGTGCTTTCGCATTCTTGAGGAGAGTGAGGTGCCCGATATGAAAGAGGTCGAACACGCCTGCTGTATAGCCTATTACCATAATGTATGTTTTTGTTGCTTGGTTGCAAAGTTAAAGAAATTTTCTGGTATTCACACTGATGTGCCTTCGTTTTTTGTCTTGTTTCCGTTCCTTGCCTCACAGGAAACTACTTCCATCCCCCGTTGGAAGAAAAAGTATTCCTTTTTCTTCCAACGTCCTGATAGCCATGGAACTTTTTCTACGTATGGTACTAAAAGGAAACATACTCCAAAAAGGAGCAGCAGAAGAATGGTATAGTCATCCCAATTGTTGCGTATGCTCTTGACATTGGCAGAACGTATCATCTTATAGAGGATTAATAAGGGATAATGGGCAACGAAGAAGACCATGGAGTGCTTACCAATGTAGTTGATAACGGGGATATTGGGGATGCGGACGCTAAGCAGTATTCCCGACAGACCGCAAAGGGCTGAGGTGATGCAGGCTAGGACGATGTATGGATGCCCCTCCCATGTATTGACAGACATGGTGTAGTCAATGCTGTAGCTACCGTTGAGATAGATGAAGCAGGCGAGTAAGATGCCTGATATGCCGAGCGTGATGTTCGTTCCCATCTTTTCTATGGCAAAATGCCAGACTCGTCCCAAGTAGAAGAGATAGATTCCAAAGAAAATGTTGTCAAGGTTGAACCACAGCGGATTGTCTAATGTGTAAAGCCAGTAGCTGAGGAAAGGTAGCAGGAATATGAACCAGTGTATTTTGAAATTGCGTGTTTTCCCGAATAGTGAGATGCTGAAGAGAGGAGGAACTTTGGAGATGAGATGTGCCGCAATGTAAGCCATAAAGAAAGAGAGAAGAAACCAGCAAGGAGCATTACCGTAAAATTGGCTGGATTCCCATAGATGGCTGATCTTTACTTGGGTGGCAAGTGTGTTTTTGGAGTCGAGGATGAAGATGACAAAGAAGAAATAAATGATGTTGCCGATGATACCCCATGAGAGATAAGGAATTAGTAGTCTTTTCGCTTTATCGAGAATGTATGCCTTTGTATTGCCTGATACGGTCTTGTTGAAGTAGCCAGCCTTGAAGAAAAAGAAAGACATGAAGAAATAGCTCCATTGCATGATGGGAGTCCACCAATCAGTTTCGCCAAAGCCGCAGGCATTAGTGATGTGCAGGGTGACCATGCGGACGATGCAGATTCCGCACAAGAGGTCAAAGGCGTGGTTACGTTGTTTCACTTTTTAAGTTATTGGGTTTCTAAGTTCCTATTTTTGTGAGTCTTGGTGGAGCAGTTTTACTAATCGGTCGCTCTTGCCACTGACAAGTTTGCGAGTAAACATTTTTCCGCTGTTTATAAGCGTGTCGTAGTCGCTTTCATCCATGATTTTGATGATGGGATCGTAGATTATGAAGTGCAAGGGTGTAAGAGCTGCCAAACCGGGATATTCACCTTCCCATAAAAGGCATTTTGTTGCCCATTGGGGAGAATTGAAGGCGATGGTTTGTATCATGGTCTCGGATGGGGCAAATGAATCGGAGAAATATCGGCGTATTTCGGGATGTTTCTGATAAGTGTATAAGATGTGTTGAGCTAATTGTTGGGATATAGCCCAATAATCAGCGCCTTTATATAGTTGCCATTGTTCGTCGTCAATGGTAAGTGTTAGCTTCTTCCGTCTGTTTAGCAGATGCATTACCTTTCTGTATAGAATGCCGAGTTTTCTGTTCCATGTTTCTCCTATTAGGGGGAAGTTGAAATCGGGACGAAAACTTTGGTATAAGGCTTGTTGCTGCTGAAAACTTTCTTGCGGGGTATTGATGCAGACACCGCTCAGCAGCTCCTTTCCGTTCTGTTCCTGCAACCATGTGTTGATGCGGTCAACGCTCCATAAAGGATAGTCTTGTCCGGAAAGGAAGAAAATATAGTCGAAGTCTTGTGGATGTGCTAATGCAGCCTGGATGAGGGCTATTTGAAAATCAACTTGTGTGATAGTTCCCCAATGTACATGAATGCGATTGGGAAGATAATGGATGTTGTCGCCGTGCAGAATTGCTGTGAATGGCCTGATGTCTGATTTCTTGTCAACATGGATAAAGAATTGTGCGTCAGGATGCAAGGCTTCGACCAATCGCTTCAGCTGGGGAGCATCTGTATAAACTGATATGAGATAGGCGATATTCATTGCTGCTAACTGTTGATTTCCAATCTTGTAATTCTTTCTTCTTATTTTGTACTATCCCATGTCAATCGGTCTTCAATCATACGTTCCATGTATGACTGTATGATAGCTTTCAGTTCCTGTTCCATGTTTTTTTCCAGTGCCCCAGTTTTGTTCTTGAGGTTATTTTTCATAAACCAGTCCTCTTTGTAGTTGTAGAGGGATTTGATTTCGCCGCCATCGGTGTATTGCATGACATAGTCACCTTTCACATACTGGTAGATGCCGTTGGTGTGGTTGACGGCCCATGTCAGGCTGTCAGGAGTGTTTAGCAGGTCTGACCCGAACGCGACATAGGGCTGGTTGTATCCAACGTGGTTCAGAATGGTTGGCATGATGTCTATTTGCTGAGCGATGCAATGGCGGCGCTCTGGTTTGATGCTTCCCGATGGGTCATAGATAATAATGGGTACACCGAATACTCCGAGATCTGTTTGGTATTCTTTGCGTGAGTTCAGATTGGTATGGTCGGCCGTGATGACAAAGATGGTGTTGTTGTACCATGGCTGTTGCTGGGCTGTTTGAAAAAAGCGTTCCAGTGCATGGTCTGCATAGCGAATGCATTTGTGCATAATGTTGTCGTCTCCAGGCTCATCCTTGTAGATGTCTTGGTAGCGTTCTGGCACTTTGTATGGATGGTGTGAACTTGCCGTGAAGACAGAAGTGATGAAGGGTTGCTTCATCTGGCTCATTTGGAGAGCGTAGAACTGAAGAAATTCTTCATCCCAGATTGCCCACATTCCGTCAAAATCTTTGTCTCCGTTGAAGCGCTTGTCTTGGTTGTATTCGGTACGTCCGTAATAATCTTGGTAACCTGTTGCCTTGGCGAATGCTTCAAACCCCATTGAACCGTTTTCTGCACCATGAAAGAAGGCTGAATAATATCCTGCTTTCACCAATTCTCCTGCCAGTCCGCTCACTTTATTCATTGAAGCAGGGGTTAAGAAGAAGGGTTCGATGAAGCGTGGAATGCTGGATAGGATGGATGGCATCCCGTCTATACTTTTTCGTCCGTTAGCAAAAGTGTAGTCGAATGTGAGAGATTTCTTGATGAGAGAGTCTGTGAAAGGCGTATAGCCTTTGTAAAGTGAATCTCCCCAACTTGTGGGCTGGTCGCCTGCGATGTACTCTTTGCCATAGCTTTCCATGATGAGTACAACCACATTCTTTTTTGTTGATACAATGCTGTCAGCTGGTGTGTGAATGGGCTGATAGATATTGTCCAGTTCTTCGCGAGTGAAGTAGTGCGGGTTGACAAACACGCTTTTATTGATAGAACGAATCAAGGAGAATGGCGTATTCAGGATGAGTGCAGCTTCAGCAGGCCGGTTCACGTATTGATTGGCATTGCTCAAAGTGATGGGGCGCACTGCTGTAGTTGCTCCGCCTCGCATACCGCAGATGGTAATAGGGATGTAGAGTCCGAAACAAAGCATCTGTGCTGTGTAGTATACGATAAGATTTTTGGTTGTGTGCAGCTTGAAGTCCCCTGAAGGCTTGGCATACAGGATGATGAGTCCTGCTATCAGAAGAATACCCAGTAGGACAAGATACCAGTGGCGCAGAACCTCGACGCCCATCACGTCTGCCATGTTGCCTTCATTGCTGAATTCTTGAAATACGGATGTCGTTGTGCGTCTTCCTGTATATTGGAAATAGACAGCATCGGAGAGGTTCGCAATGATACATAGCGCGTTGATGGCAACGTAAATCCATTTTGTCATTGCCTGCCACCAGTCTTTCTCCTTGATGTGCAGAGGGATGAGCATCAAGATGGCATACAGTGCATTCGTGTATAGAATAGCCGATGTGTCGAACATCCAGCACCCCTTGAATGCTTCCCAGAAGTTAAGTGCTTCGAATCCTTCTGACAATACTCCCCAGTTTTCAAATAAGTATGCTAATCTGCATATCCCGTACACGATATAGATAAGCAGTAGGTTGAAAACGAAAGCGATAGGATTTGAATAAAAGGACTTCTGTAGTTGTATGCGCATCATTATTTTATGGATTTATTTGTAAGCGTTTTTGATGTCGGGTTTTATACTCTTCTATGCGTTTGGCAAAAGCAGCATCTTTCTGGTTGCCTTTTAATGGAATGAAATTGAGAGATTCGGGAATGCCTGATGATCCATCTGTCAAGTGTATTCTTTTGCCGCTTTTCACGATAAATAACGAGTCGTACAGCACCTGTGTACAGGCATCGATTGCAGTTATGAAGAGCGTATCTCCGGCAGTACGCATCTTCTGGTAGTAACGGCTACCTGTTCCGAAACGGTCAAATAGATCGTTAAACTCGATGCGGTAGTTCTTGGGCGAGCAGTGACTGATAATGTACACTGGGGTTGTTGCAGTTTCGTAGTCTGTGCGATTGGTCATTCGAGCATAGGCATGCTCATGTCCTTGCAGCACAGCGTCCACTCCATACTCTTTTATTAAGTCGTTAAATAGGATTCTCTGTATCAGGTTGTTCGTGTTCCCTCGGATGCTGTGAAGCGGGTGATGAAGAACTGTGATTTTCCATTTTGTGTTACTTGCCTGTAGCTGTTTTTCCAGCCATTGACGCTGTGTCAGCAAATAGGGCAGTTCACGGTTGCTGTCGAGACAGAAAAGCTGTACATCCTTATATCGAATGGTGAACACCTGATTCTCGTCCACCATTGAGTCGAGAAAGTAAGAGTGGATGAGCGAGAAGCGACGTTCGAGCTTACCTACAATACCTTTTAGGTAGTCGTGGTTTCCTGTGATTGTCACTATGGGCATAGCTTGCCCGATGGAATCCAGTCCTCGAAACGTCTCGCCCCAGTAAGCATCAGTAGGCCGTTCTGTCAAATCGCCTCCGCACACGAGAAACTCTGCCTCGGGATTTTTTTGACAAGCTTTTTTCAATAATTCGTTAGCAATGCCTCCTATGGTGTCTTGAATGTCTCCTATATAGAGAAAAGAACATCCTCTGTCTGTCTCGCTTTGCAAACGGAATCCATACCAATCAGAGAATTGATTTCCTGTACAGACACGGTATTGATATGCGTGACCCTCTTTCAGCCCTTTCAGTCTTGCCACATAGTAGGCGGCTCTTCCGTTGCGTGACTTGAATACTTCTCCGTCTGCTTTAATTTTTTGTATTTCAGCAGCTGAAGTGTCTTTCAGCTCTACGAAAGAATGTTCTACATTCTCGCCGCACCTCCAACTGATGTTTCTGCTCAACTCACCATCGTTGCCAAATGTCAGCAGCACTCTTTCTGGCACAGCCGCAGGAGTGTATGGTGCTTCTTCTGGATTGTGGAACCACGTTTCCCAACGGGAAATGCACCACACAAGCAATGCTGTGACAATGACAAGCGATAGTAGTATTGAGAGGCGAATCATGAGGGTTAATGAATTCGTGGATTTTATCCGACTTGGCTACCGCCCTTTACAGGTTTCTCCACAGTGGTCACGCTGATGCTGCCATCCCAGTTTTCGGCAGAGAGAATCATACCTTCGCTAACAAGTCCGTTCTTGAACTCGCGAGGTGCCAGATTAGCGATGAAGAGCACTTGCTTGCCTACCAGCTGTTCGGGTTCATACCACTGTGCGATGCCGCTGACGATGGTGCGTCCGTTTGGTGTGCCGTCGTCCAGCTTGAACTTCAGAAGTTTCTTCATCTTTGGCACACGTTCGCACTCCAGCACTGTCGCTACACGAATGTCCAGTTTTGTGAAATCGTCAAATGCCACAGTTTCCTTCACGGGAGCTACTTCTGCATTGGCGGCCTCATTCGCTTTGATGGTTGCCTCCAGTTTGTCCATCTGGAATTTAATCGTTTCATCTTCTATCTTTGAGAACAGCAAACTTGGCTTTTCCAGTTGCTTGCCTGCTGGCAGAAGGTCTGTTTTGCCCAAGTCTTCCCAGTTCAGTTCCTGCATGCAAATCATCTCGCGAAGTTTTGCTGAAGAGAATGGAAGGAATGGCTCGAACGCAATGGCTAGATTGGCAGTGAGCTGCAGTGATACATAGATGATGGTCTTCACGCGTTCTGGGTCAGTCTTGATTACTTTCCAGGGCTCTTCATCGGCAATGTACTTGTTGCCAATGCGTGCAAGATTCATTGCCTCTTTCTGTGCCTCACGGAACTTGAAGTTCTCGATCAGCGATTCCAGATTGTCCTTCACTGATGCAAATTCTGCCAACGTTGCCTTGTCGCCTTCAGTCAGTTCGCCGCATGCGGGCACGACGCCGTCGTAGTATTTCTGTGTGAGCTGCAGCGCGCGGTTCACGAAGTTGCCATATACGGCTACAAGCTCGTTGTTGCAACGTGCCTGAAAATCAGCCCAAGTGAAATCGTTGTCTTTCGTTTCAGGAGCGTTGGCCGTCAGCACATAGCGCAACTCGTCCTTGCGGTCAGGCATTTCTTCCAGGTATTCGTTCAGCCATACCGCATAGTTCTTTGAAGTTGATATCTTGTTGCCTTCCAGATTCAGGAACTCGTTTGCAGGCACGTTGTCTGGCAGGATGTAGTCACCATGTGCTTTCAGCATAGATGGGAAGACGATGCAGTGGAAGACGATATTGTCCTTGCCGATGAAGTGAATCAGGCGTGTATCTTCCTCTTGCCACCACTTTTGCCATGTACCCCACTTCTCGGGTGCGCTTTCGCAAAGGTCTTTTGTGTTTGAGATGTAGCCGATAGGCGCATCAAACCATACGTACAAAACCTTGCCTTCTGCACCTTCTACGGGTACGGGGATGCCCCAATCGAGGTCGCGAGTCACGGCGCGAGGCTTCAATCCGCTGTCCAGCCATGACTTGCATTGTCCATATACGTTGCTGCGCCATTCTGGATGACTCTTCAGAATCCAGTCTTCTAGCCATTCCTGATACTGGTCGAGCGGCAGATACCAATGCTTTGTCTGCTTCTTCACCAGCGGATTGCCGTTGATGGCATTGACAGGGTTGATAAGTTCCTCGGGCGAGAGTGTTGCTCCGCACTTCTCGCACTGGTCGCCGTAGGCTCCTTCTGCGTGGCAGCGAGGGCACTCGCCTTTGATGTTGCGGTCGGTGAGGAACTGCTTGGTCTCTTCGTCGTAGAACTGTTCTGAAGTGATGTCAACAAACTTGCCCTCGTCGTAGAGCTTCTTGAAAAAGTCTGCGGCAAACTTGTGGTGCGTCTTGCTGGTTGTGCGTGAATAGATGTCGAAACTGATGCCGAAATCGCTGAACGACTTCTTGATGATGCCGTGATAGCGGTCCACCACGTCCTGCACTGTGCATCCTTCTTTCTTGGCGCGGATGGTTACGGGTACACCGTGCTCGTCACTTCCGCACACAAACATCACTTCGCGTCCCTTCAGACGAAGGTAACGCACATATATGTCAGCAGGAACGTATACTCCAGCCAAGTGTCCTATGTGTACAGGGCCATTGGCATAAGGCAGCGCGGCCGTCACAGTTGTTCTCTTGAAATTTTTCTTTTCCATGTTTTTCGTTTTTAGCTATTTGGTTGCAAAGTTAAGTATTTTTTCTTGTATTATCACCGATGTCTGTCCGTTTTTTGTTCTGTATGCGCATTTCCTTGTTCGATTTGTCTTGAAAAGAGGCAATAGAATGACGGGCGGCGGAGGATGTGAAAAACACAGCACTTTATACCTCAAAAGAGGTAAGAGTCTCACCGATGTGGAGATAAGAGTCTCACCGATGTAGAGGTGAGACTCTTACCGCTTTTGGGGTGCTGGAGGGCGGATAAAAACAGAGTGTTTTTTTAGTTTGAAGGGGAATAAGGGCATTGGTGGAGGAAGATGTGGAGAGATATAAAAAAAGGCCGGCAAGAGCCGACCTTTGCTTTGTTCAATATTTCTTCTGGGAATTAGAAACTTACGTATGCGCCGAATGTGATAGCGTTTGTAACTTCGATGTCAAATTCGTTAACCTTCACGTCGCCAGTTTTTGCGAAAGACCAGCCGAGGTTACCTACGTGTGCAACGAGAGAAACTTTCTCGCTGAGTGCGTAAGAGATACCTGGCTTGATGGCAATTTCCCATGCGTTAATGTTGTCTTCAACGCCGCTTGTATGAACGAATCCGTAAGCGAAGCCACCGTCAGCGAAGAATGAGAAGTCACCGCACTGTGCAAAGGTGTAGCGTGCGTATGGGTTGATGGCGAATCCGTTTTGGCTGTCTATGCCTTTGCCACTTTCGTGAGAGTATTCAAGAGCTACTGCAACGTCCCATTTGTCGTTGAGTTTGTAACCTACTTCTGGAGCAAGTGTGAAGCTGTTTGTCTTGTCCAACTCATTTCCGTCAATAGTAGTCTTTGAGGTGTTGAAACCTACTGAACCTCCTGCCCAGAACTGTGCGTTGGCAGAAACTGAAACGATAGCAACGAGTGCTGCGAGAATAATTTTTTTCATGATTTCTAAATTTTAATTAAAGAATCAATGAGTCCTACTCTGTTATTTTTTCTTCCAAGATGAGGTTTTTCGGATTCCCCCTCGTCTTGGAACGATACAAAATTAGAACATTTCAATGGACTGACAAATATTAGCGCAATAAAAAAGACTTTCTGAACAATGTTGGCTGCATTTGGGTCAAAACGTTTGAGCTGAAAGAAAGATTTTTGTTGTTTTTGGCTATTCTTGAAAAAAAATACTTACTTTTGCATGCTATTAGTTTGTATATGGACGATAAAAAAGACTATAAATATTTAAAAGAAATAGATTATCCGGCTGATCTTCGCAAGCTTAAAGTGGATGAATTGCCACAGGTCTGTGAAGAACTGAGACGCGATATCATAGAAGAATTGGCCGTCAATCCCGGCCATTTTGCTTCGAGTCTTGGAGTGGTGGAGTTGACAGTGGCGTTACATTATGTGTTTAATACCCCTTATGACAGGCTTGTGTGGGATGTGGGGCATCAGGCATATGGACATAAAATTCTGACGGGACGAAGAGACCGTTTCTGCACGAATCGTAAGTTTAATGGTATCAGGCCATTTCCGCATCCTGATGAAAGCGAGTATGACACGTTCTGCTGCGGACATGCCAGCAATTCCATCTCGGCTGCGCTGGGAATGGCAGTTGCTGCTAAGCAGAAGGGCGAGAAACGAAGGGTGGTGGCTGTGATAGGCGATGGCGCATTGAGTGGAGGATTGGCTTTTGAAGGTATCAATAATGCAGCTGGTACGCCGAATGACATGCTGATTGTGCTGAATGATAACAAGATGTCGATTGATAACAGCGTGGGTGGAATGAGGCAATACTTGTTGCAACTCACGACTAATTCAACCTATAATGACCTGCGTTACAAGATTTCGCAAAAGCTTTCAGAGTGGGGTGTCTTGAACGAGAAACGTCGCAAGGGCATCATCCGTTTCAACAATAGCGTGAAGTCGGTCTTGACGCGTCAGCAGAACATTTTTGAGGGCATGGACATTCGCTATTTCGGCCCTACAGATGGACACGATGTGAAGGAACTGGTGCGCATCCTTATGGCGATCAAAGAGATGAAAGGCCCCAAGATTTTGCACATCCACACGAAGAAGGGGCATGGCTATGCGCCAGCAGAAGAGGATGCAACCATTTGGCATGCACCTGGCAAGTTTGACCCCGACACGGGCGAACGCATCGTGGCAGATGATGGAAAGCCGCATCCGCCTAAGTTTCAAGATGTGTTTGGAGAAACATTGCTTGAGCTGGCGCAGCAGAACCCGAAGATAGTGGGAGTGACGCCAGCCATGCCGACTGGATGCTCTATGAATGTGATGATGAATGCTATGCCCAGCCGTGTGTTTGACGTGGGCATTGCCGAGGGACACGCTGTTACCTTCTCTGGTGGCATGGCGAAGGATGGGCTGATGCCGTTCTGCAATATCTATTCGTCTTTCATGCAGCGTGCTTATGACAATATCATACATGATGCCGCAACGATGCATCTGAACATGGTGCTGTGTCTGGATCGTGCAGGACTGGTGGGCGAGGATGGCTCGACACACCATGGAGCGTTTGACCTCGCTTTCTTGCGACCCATACCTAACCTGACAATCGCTTCTCCTCTGAATGAACCTGAGTTGCGCAACATGATGTACACGGCGCAGCTCCCAGAAAAGGGGACTTTCGTGATTCGCTATCCCCGCGGTTGCGGCAATACTGTAGATTGGAAATGCGATTTCGAAGAGCTGCCTGTGGGCAAGGGACGAAAGCTGAAGGAGGGACAAGATATAGCGGTGCTGAGTTTAGGTCCCCTTGGTCTTGAGGCGCAGAAAGCCATTGCAATAGCGGAACTGGAATCGCTGCACACGCGGCCGGAAGCGCCGTTGAGCATAGCCCACTACGATATGCGTTTCTTGAAACCGATAGACGAAGATTTGCTGCATGAAGTTGGAAGAAATTTCAAGAAGGTTGTGACGGTGGAAGACGGCTCTGTGGCTGGCGGATTGGGCAGCGCTGTGCTGGAATTCTTTGCCGAGCATGGCTATCAGATAGAAGTAAAACGCATTGGCATTCCCGACGAGTTTGTCACACATGGTACTATTGCCGAGTTGAGGCGTGCTTGTCGCATGGACGCTAAGAGTATAGCAGAGATACTGTCATGAAAATAGTGATTGCAGGAGCGGGAGCTGTGGGGACGCATCTGGCACGGATGCTTTCCAACGACCATCAGGACGTGGTGCTGATTGATGCAGACGAAAGCAGGCTGCATCGTCTGAGTGGTGACCTGGACATCATGGCGCTGGTGAGACAGCCTTCGTCTATTCAAGGACTGAAGGATGCCGAAGTGAATCATGCAGACCTTTTCATCGCTGTCACGCCTAACGAGAGTGAGAATCTTACCTGTGCGATGCTTGCCAAGCAGCTGGGAGCGAAGAAGAGTGTGGCGAGAGTGGATAACTATGAGTATATGAAGCCCGAGAATCAAGAGCTGTTCAAGCGCATGGGCGTTGAGTCGCTGATTTATCCTGAATTGCTGGCCGCCGAAGACATTGCGGCAAGTTCTCGCTATAGCTGGGTGCGTCAGCTTTGGGAGTTCAATGGGGGAGAGTTGCTGCTGCTGAGTGTGAAGATGCATGATGCTCATCCCATTTATGACAAGGAAATCAGCAACAAGGATAATCAGCTGGTAGGATACACATTGAAGGAAATCGGTATGAAGCATGGGCATGATTTCCATGTGGTGGCCATTAAACGAAACAGCGAGACGATTAGTCCGCATGGAGACGAGAAAATTCTTCCCCGTGACTTGGTATTCTTCATGACAACTAGGGATAACCTTGAGAAAATCCGTCATTTAACAGGAAAAGATGATTATCCCGCAGTAAAGAATAGTCTGCTCATAGGTGGAGGTAAACTTTCTGTGCGTGCCAGCTGGAAACTGAATGCCATGCACCATGGCGTGAAAATAGTTGAGTCAGCCCCTAAGCGCATAGAGAAATTGCTTTCGCTTGTCTCGCCGAAGACGATGATTCTTGAGGGGGAGGGTTATGACATGGATTTGCTGAATGACGAAGGATACAGCAACACCGAATCAGTCATCGCCTTGACTGATAATGACCAGCAAAACATTCTTGCCTGTGTGGCAGCCCGTCGCCGAGGCATTCGGAAGACCATTGCGCAAGTGGAGAATCTCGAGTACTTTGACATGGCGAACGACCTCGACATTGGCACCATCATTAACAAGAAAATCATTGCTGCCAGCCATATCTACCGCATGCTGCTGAAGGGCGATGTGGACAACGTGAAGATGCTTGCCATAGGCAATGCCGACGTGGCTGAGTTTGTCGTCAAGCCTGGTTCAAAATTCACACAGAAAGCCATCATGGAGCTGAACATCCCCCGAGGAATCAATATTGGTGGAATGTCTCGTGACGGCAAGTCCATGCTCGTGAGCGGTAGCACACGATTGCAAGCTGGCGACAAGGTAGTGGTGTTCTGCATAGGCAACACGTTGAAATTATTAGATAAGTATTTTAAGTGACCGGTTGTGCGGTCCGTTGTCCGTTGTCAATTCTCAATTCAATAAAATGCTCAATTGGAGACTCATAGCACGCATCATGGGATTCCTCCTCTTCATCGAGGCAGGACTGATGTTTCTGTGTCAGCTCGTCAGCTGGCTTTATGGCGAGGGTTTCGACGCATTTGCCCTGCCTATATTGATTGCGCTGATTTTAGGAGGCGCAGGAGTGCTTCTTGGCAGACATGCAGGCAAGAACCTGGGACGAAAAGACGGCTACATCATCGTGTCCAGTGTCTGGGTGCTCTTCTCCATTATTGGCATGCTTCCTTTCTTGCTGGGCAACCATGTCCCTGATGTGGCAAGTGCCTTTTTCGAAACCATGTCAGGCTTTACCAGCACAGGCGCAACCATCATTGACAACGTCGATGCCATGCCCCGCAGCATTCTGTTTTGGCGTAGCCTCACCCAGTGGATTGGAGGTATCGGAATCGTATTCTTCACCATTGCCATTCTCCCCGCTTTTGGAGTGGGCGAAGTGAAACTCTTTGCGGCAGAATCTACAGGACCTCTGCATGACAAGGTGCATCCGCGCATCTCTATCGCAGCCCGATGGATAGGCGGAGTCTATATCCTGCTCACACTCCTCTGCATCCTGGCGCTCATCCTGAGTGGCATGCCTGTCTTCGATGCCCTCAACTATGCCCTGTGTACAACAGCCACAGGAGGTTACGGCACACATTCCGCCCTTCTGAGCGACTACTACAGCTCTCCAGCCATCGAGTATGTGCTCATCTTCTTCATGTTTGTTTCAGGCATCAACTACACATTGATATATTACACCATCCTCAAGGGAAAAATCAAGAAATTCTTTGCCGATATAGAACTGCGCACCTACTTGATTGTAGCATTAGGTGCTTCGCTCGTGTGTGCCCTTGCGCTGATGCTCGAAACTCCGCAGCACAGTGCTGAATATGCCCTTCGCCACAGCCTTTTCACCGTCATCTCCCTGCAGACCACCACGGGACTTGCCACCGTTGACTACACCCTTTGGCCCGTATGGCTCATGCCCGTTCTGCTCTTTGTCATGTTTGCGGGAGCCTGTTCGGGAAGCACCAGCGGCGGAGTCAAGTGTATCCGTCTGAGCATCATGTACCGGGTGCTGAAAAACGAGTTTACGCGCATTCTCCATCCACGGGCAGTCATACCTGTTCGTCTCAACGAAAACATCATGCCCAGCAGCATTGTGCAGACCTTGCTGGGATTTGTCGCCCTTTTCATCATCGCCCTCTTCCTCGGTGCTTTTGTCCTTGCGCTCACAGGAGTAGCCCCTAATGAGGCGCGTCCCTATTTCGACTACTACGAAGCCTTCGGCATCGCCCTGTCAAGCATCAGCAACGTAGGCCCAGGCTTAGGATACTACGGCCCAGCCCATTCGTGGTCCATCCTCTCCCCTGTAGCCAAATACATCTGTGCGCTCCTTATGCTTATTGGCCGTCTTGAAATATTCCCTATCGCCATCCTTTGTACACGCGGATTCTGGAAGAAATAAGAAAATCCCCCCCAAAAAAAAATAATCCCTTTTGATTTACTTTCAGAAAAAGGACAGGAAAGAAAATTATAGGTAATTTTGAGAGTGAAATTCCTTTTGTCGCTGTTTTTTTGATGTAAAAAAATGAACTTTTCCACACCTGCCACCACCGCTTTTGTTTCCTGTACGCCTTTATACATCTGTTTGTCAGCGTTTTATCAGGCATTTTGGAATACTGTAACTTTTCCACACCTATTCCTTTGTCGGAATGTTGGAATTCGTTAACTTTGCCACCGAAACAATAATTGTTCATGATGGCATCCATGCATAAACTATTATTCCTTCCGCTGGCAGCGTTCCTGCTCGCTGTTCTCGGCTGCTCCAGCCGCGAGGGCCATGCCCT
>JAEIGA010005830.1_pt1 | contig 18759 bp, 10 predicted proteins | sample 9270691 | NCBI WGS metagenome assembly JAEIGA01 (sample SAMN17057246, study PRJNA624740) | gut metagenome | biome: biome; isolation source: fecal sample | host: Bos grunniens | place: China: Xizang | collected 2019 | reverse complement strand
ATGAGCAGCGCGAGATGCTGCTTGGTGGAATGCCTGCGCTCCACCTGAACCGACGGATGCGTCGCAAGGCAGAGCGTGGATTGGGAAAGAAAAAGCCGTGAGGCTATTTGTGTGTGTTTTTCTTGTGGGGCCGTGGGCGATTGCTCACGGCTTTGCTATACAAAAATAGGGCAGGACAAATGGCCGCCCTACCCTACTCTCTCTCGACTATCGCCATAGTCTTGTCAAACATGCTGCAAAGTTAGTGAATTGATGTTTGATGCGCAAGTTATAATCCCATTATTGCTCTTGCAACAACAATCTTTTCGTCTTTGCTTTCCAGCAGTTTCTTGTAAAGAGCACACTTTCCGCAGGGTTTTGCTTTTCGCATCGAATCCCAAATCTTTTCGAAATCGTCGGTAAGCACATTGCCGTAGGATGCACAAAAGACACTCTCTCCCCAATGTACATCGCCTTTCCAGTCTATTAGTGGTTTGCATGTTTGGTCGTGAAGGAACAGAGCCTGGCTCATCTGCGGGAAATGTGATATTTGTTTAGACAATAGGCAACCATTAAGACAGCTGATGTTATATTTGTTTTCTCTCACTTGTTTTTGGGCCACTTCGCTATCTCTTGCCCTACCTAAATCCTGCATGGATATAATGCCATCAGTGTGTACATATATTTTGCTGCTCAGTTTCTCAATATTCTTTTTGTACTTATTTATAAAGTTATAGTTACTGTATAACCCTTTTATGGAACACACTTGGAAGATTTCGAGTCGAGAATCTTTCAATATTTTCTTGACAATTGCTGTTTTCTTGAAGTCACGACACCATTCTCCATTGCTTTCAATAGTAAAGGAGGGAATAGGTTTCCCCATAGCGGCATACATTTTTTGCACCGTGGGGTTGACTGATACGTCCACAGAATTGAGGTGATTGGACAGCAATTCAATAAAATGTTCAAATAGAGGATGCTCTGTCGGCTCTCCTCCCGATATGTTGTATCGGAAGCATCCACTGTATTCCCCGAAGAGTAATGCTTTTTTGAAAACTTCTTCGCTCATAAATTGTCCGTTCTCTTCAGAACTATGCATACAGTGCGGACAGTTCAATGTACAATGATTGGTGATTTGGATTAACATGGCTATTCCCCATAAAAATTCTTTAAGGTTTTCTCTAATTCTCGCAGTCCGGTAGCAGATAGTACGCCGTTGTCGTAGTACTTGTCGAGGAACATAAGTGTGGCTCCGAAGATAAGGTCTTTCATCTCTATGCGGTGTGAAACCTTGGTGAGTACCAGCTTCGACTTGGTGTCCTGGTCGAAAAATACCGTTACCGGTGCGCCACCCTCTATCTTGCGTACCTTCTTGGGACGGCCTGTCTTTGTGGTTGCGGGTGAGGTTGTGCTGGTGATGGTTGTTGCTTGAGTGTCTATTCCTTGCGGTTCTCTATCCAGCCCTTGCTTGTTGCGGATTTCGCGCACGAACCCCGACATATCTAATTTTTCGTTTGCCATAGTATTATTCGTTTATTTCGTTTCTTCTTCGGGTCTATCTTCGGGATGTTTCTCATACCATGCTTCGGTGATACGCTCCTTCCAGTCGTCGGGACGCTTCTCCCCTGTCATCTCCTCGGCCAGGCGCATGTAGTCCTCGGCACCGTTGCTGTCGGGCGCCAGTTCAAAGCATGTTTTGTGTGTCATTGGTGCTTCGTCGAACTTCACTACCTTGCGTATGACGGTGCGGAACAGCTTGTCTTTGTATTCGAGCGCGAAATACTCCTGCACCGAGCGTGCTATGCGCGTGTTCTTGTCGAACTTTACAAGCAGGAATCCTGCTATTTCAAGGTTTTCGTTCAGCTCGCGCTTCACGTGCTCGATGCTATTAAGGATCCCTTGTATTCCCTGCATAGAGAACGAGCTGCACTCTACGGGTATCAGCACCTTGTCGCTTGCGGCCAGCGCATTGGTATTGATAAGGCCTTCCTTGGGTGAGCAGTCGATGAGTACGTAATCGAACATATTCTTGATGACGCTGAGCTGACGGCTCAGTCGCTCCTCGCGACGGGTACATTCGTCGAGTCGCTTCTCGAAGCTGCTGTCTCTACCCGATGGTATGAAGTACAGGCCATCGTATCGTTTGTATACGGGAGGAGTGCAGCCAAAATCGAGCAGCCAGTTGTGTAGGGTCTCGTCGCCCTGCTGAAAATCGAACTGATAGCTGAGATTACACTGGGCATCGGTATCAATAACCAACACCTTCTTGCCAAGCGACCAAAGCGCTGTGGCCAAATGGGCGGTAGTAGTGGTCTTCCCTACCCCACCCTTGTAATTAAGGATTGAAATAGTTGTTGCCATTTGTTTGTATGTTGTGTTTGACGGTGCAAATCTACGCGTTTCTTGCGTAACGCGCAAATTTACGATAAACTTTTTCGTGTAAAAAAGCGAAAAAGTGTAAAAGTAAGTACTTTTTCGCTTAGAAAAGGATAAAAGTATATCCTTTTTTATGTGTAAAAGGATGCGAGCGAAAAAGTAAATAAGTATAAGCGTAAAAAAGTATATGCGAGAAAAAGGAAATACATTAAAAAGGATATACATCTGTACGCGAAAAAGTAAATAAGCGAAAAAGTAAAAATGTATATCCTTTCTCGCTCGAATAAGTAAAAAAGTATTTCTTTCTTTCCTTTTATATATATAAATGTATATACTTTTAAAAGTGTAAAAGTATAAAACACCTGTCATTCTGAGCAACGCGAAGAATCTCGGATATCGGAGTTTTAGGTGTTCTGTCCGCTTCGCTCAGGATGACAAATCTTGGCGCAGTTTTTTTGTCCTTCATATCGGGCTTTTCGCGCAGTAACTTTGTTGTAGCAAAAGAACCTAACTATGTCGCAAAAGTTACTGCACTACAAACATGTCCATCTGCTGATGGAACGTAAGGATGAGCGAGGCAACCCTGTACCGTTCTCGTTCAGGTATATCAAGAAAAATGGTGAAATCATGGAGGGCGAGAATGTGGTATGCACCTCTGTGGACGTGAAGAAGAAGATGCACACCATCAAATTTCTTGAGAGTGGACAGGTGCGTACCATTCACGATGTGCTGCTCATATCAGTAGATGACACACGCATTATAGTTCGATGATTGAGTAATTCTCCATTTTCAATTCGATCAAACCTTAACGATATATGGCAAAGAAAAACCAAAACCACATCAAGCCGAAGGACCTGACAGAGCTACAGTCCACGGTAGAGGGGCTGCGCAAGGATGGCTATATTGCCATCAGTCCCGGTGCGAACAAACCGCGAAAGGGTAGGGGAGCAACGGCTGCTTCGCGAGGGTACTCCTATGAACAGCCATCGGTGCTCGGCGTGTCGTCGGAGCATATTGGCGGTGCACGTGCAAAGAGCGGGTACAACTTCTTCGATGCGAAGAGTGCCGACCCCGTGAGTGTGCCCGACAATATCGGTACGCCCAAGCTGGGCTACATCCCCTGGGGCCCGCGTAACAACACGCCCAATCAGATCTATACCACATCGAGTCAGCTCACCTATACCTCTTCGGCTTTGAAGTACCGTGCCGACCTTATCGTTGGCCTGGGTCCGGCACTCATGTATGAGTACACTACCTACGTGAATGGAGAGATCAAGGTGAAGCAGGTGCCGTTCGAGAAGGGTAGGGACCTTATCCTTGCCCGCATGCGCGACGTTGAGCAGAAGAAGGCCGAGGGTGTGGCACGCTCCTACTACGATGAGGAGATGGATTCATTGAAGGCCGACCTCAAGGAGTGGGAAGCATCGTGGCCCGAGGTGAAGGCGTTCCTCGAAAACAACAACCTGGAGCTGCATTGCCAGAAGTGCACGCAGGACAACGTGCGCTTCGACCTCTACTTCCCAACCTACGGACTCTCGCGCGGACGTGCCGGAGGGTGGAATCCCAAGATTGTGGAGGTGGACATGCTGCCCTGTATCAGCACACGCTATGAGCAGATGGACGACCGCTGGCGCATCAATCACGTGTACTTCTACGACCAGTGGCGCGAAGATCCCAGTGCGTCTGTCGACTCGAAGAAGCTCGTAGCATTCCCTACGCTCGATGCCGCACATCCGCTGCGCGACCTGCGCAAGATTGTCGAGGACAACAAGCATAAGAAGATTAGTCAGCGCCCCACATGGATATGTGCACCGAGCTATTATCCGTCGAACAACAAGAGCTACTACCCGCAGCCTGCGTGGTGGAGCATCTATCCTTCGGGAGCCTACGCCTATGCCTTCTCGATGCTCGAAGACAAGGCAGCAGCCCGGCACAACTCGACGATGTTCGGTAAGCTCATCTTCATCAATATGGAGTATGTCGAGCGCGTATGTGCACAGATGGGTGCCGACACCGAGGACAAGCAGCAAGAGATAAAGGAAAGTATTATCGAGACGGTAGACAACTTCCTCAAAGACCGCAAGAACAACGGCAAGGCCGCGTTCCTTGATTCGTTCCTGAGCGATGATCAGAAGTCGCTATGGGAGGCCATCAAGATTGTGGATGTTCCGACGGGCGACAGCGACAAGTTCGACGAGAGCGACATCGAGACCTTGGCCAACATCATCTTCCTGGCCTTCGGCGTGAATCCCAACCTTATCGGTGTATCCATGTCGAAGTCGAGCAACGGAGGCACCTTTCAGCGCGAACTGCACCTGCTGAAGATGAACCAGGAGTCCGTGCACCAGCGCAACTATCTCCGCTTCCTGCAGGACATCTGTCGCTTCAACGGCTGGGACCGCCATGCCAAGTGGATAATCCGCCAGCAGGTGCTCACCACCTTGGATAGAAACGCCAATGGTTTGGAGAGCAAGGCGAGTGAACAGTAGGGAGACCCCCTCTAACTCCCCCTCTATGGGGAGGACTTCAATCATCGTGAGTTCTGAAATGTTATTACAATTTGACCCGATACCTGCAGCGATGTCTGTAAAGCCCCTCCATAGAGGGAGGGGTGGGGGAGGGTCCCCTTTTGTACAGTATGCTTTCATTAAAAATCGACAACCAATTCATTGCTCTGCCCGATAGTACCGAGATTTCCATCGAGGCGAGCAACCCCATCTTCTCCGACGCGGGAGCCAAGACATACCTCTTCGAGATACCCGTAGAGTCGCTGCGCCACATCATCGGCAATGCCGACGAGATCTATGGTGAGAGTCTGTACGATGTACTCGAAGGTAAGCGCGCTGCTATCTATATTGACGGTGTGCCCTTCTTCTTTGGCGTGGTACGCCTCGAAGACAGCATCTCTGTCGAGGATGGCAAGATTGCCGTAAGCATTGCATCGGGCAATCTGGAGTTTGATCAGATGATCGAGGGCATGAACTGTAGGGATGTGGAACAGGCCGAGGAGGTTGTTGTGGGGTATAAATATACCGATATAGACGCTACATGGACAATGCACGGCGATGTGAGTATAGTCGAGGGTTCTGTGGAAAGAGTGTTCCATAAGGAGTATAATCTGCCTGACGAATTTAATGTGGTAAGAAATAAGTCTCTCCTTGGTGATAACATATCCGATGCTTACCCCCATAAGAAGCATTGTACAATTCGAGCAGCTTACGCGACGGAGAAAACGCTTACGACAGAATATCATAAATATATAAATTATGGGGACTACACCTTTTCTAAGAAATATAGCGATCAAATTAAGGCGTATACTGGAAATGTTTTCATCTTGGGCTCTGCTCGCAGAAATTCGGGTATATGTTTTTATGTAAATTATTTTTTGCAATGCCTTGCTCATACCTTTAAGATTGCGATAACTGAAAACTCTCTTCTTGACATCGAGGATTTTAATAGACTTGCATTTGTTAATATGAGATGCAAGACTCTCGCAAAGGAGGGTACTGTAGAAAATGTCGCCATGGAAACTGCAATGGAAGATATTGGCGGTATCAATCTGTTTGTGTCGGAGGCATACTCTGTTTCAGCTACAGCTCGAAGATATCATGCAGTAGCTACATCCGAGAACTTCCCTAACAGTAGCGTACAAGATGTAATTCAGTCTTTGTGTAATGCTTTTGGTATAAGATTATTGCACGACTCCGAGACTAATCAGTTGAGAATACTATTGATAAAAGACATTCTGAAAGGTGCGGAAGTTGTGCCAATACATTGTTCTATTTCTTCCTTAAACAAGGAGGATAGACAAAATCCTCTTGGATTTAGATTGTCTTATAGCCATGGGGCGGATGATACCAACTATGTATTTCCCGTAAGAGAGTCGTATACGGGAGTTGTTGACTACAGTGAAGTTGCCGGACTTAAAAACCCGTTTGATTCCAGGATATATGTAGATGTACGTAATGGTAATGCTTACGGGATTAAAGTAGATGAAGAGGCGGATAGTTCTGGAGACGAGAAAAATCTGAATCCTTCTGTTTTTGAGGTTGGTGGATATGCTCCGGTAGAATATGGTGATTGCAGAAATGATGAATTTATGGAGGTTTCTGAAATAGGATTTTCTCCTATAATAAACTTTGACGTAGACGGAGCAAACAATAAACGAGCTGCTGAGAATGGCGGTGGCGAATCGGCTATAGAGATGACCTATGCCCTTTTTGTAGATGAGGAGATAGAGCATTCGATAAAATCTATTAAAGACACCAAGTCCGTTAAAATCAAGAGAGATAAGCAGAAATATAGTGTTACTGTAGGGACAGGACTGTCTTACTATGATTTCTTAGGGTCAAACAGCGACATAAGCACTAATATAAACTGGTTCCCTGCAGACGCGGAAACTGCCGTTAACTCATACGACACCGGTCTGATGCTCGGCATCATGCGAGGTCCAGGCAGCGACTCTGCTCCTGAGACCTTTGACCAGAACTTCGATGGTGAGGGTAACTACCGCGTAGCGTTTACTGCTGCCAACTATGCCTTCACCTCCGACTCTATAGACAACTGTGATCGCGACTTCGACTACAACGGCACAGGAGAAGGGGTAGGGGAGGATGGACTGAAAGGTCGCTTCTCGCTCAAGCTGCGTGCAGGCAAATTCGATAAGGATGGTAATCCTATCAAGCTCTACGACAAGGATGGCAATGAGGTGGAGATGCGTGCCGAGAGAGCCAATCGCGGTCTCTACGACCAATTCTGGAAAGAATATGCATACTTCACCGTAAACAAGAAGATCTTACGCATTACTTGCGGTATGGAGATAGCCGACATCATCAACCTCGACTGGACCAAACGATACAAGATAGGGGAGTGGACAGGCTTTATCGCGAATTACTCATTCAATGTAAATAAGGATGGTATGAGTGAGGTGGAACTGGAAATGTATTACCTATGACCAATTGAAAATTGAGAATTGAAAATTGAAAATTACCTCCGGTTAAACTAATCATAAATCATAAATCAACTCATGGCAACAATAATCACAGAAGCAATCAATGCGAACTTTGCGTTTGCAGACAATCCTATCATAGTGAAGGCTACAGATCTTAACTTTGAGACGGGCAGTATTTTTCGGCAAGTGATATTTGAGGTGTTTACATTCTATAATGGTGGAGCGTCAACAGAGCGCAGCTTTACTTTTGCGGTCAATGTTGATGATGGAGCCACCAGCGTGGAGTGCGATATCTCATCCGCACTGCGCAGCACCTTTGCACAGTATAAGTACAATGCCGATGCAGTGACATCTACCGGCACCATTACTTATCCCTTCGTCACTTATGTAATGTCGATAAAGACACGCGAGATGATTGATGGTGTGGCTAAAGATAGCGCACCTACCTATCAGCCACCGCTCAATGAAGATAAGGGATATACTGGAGCGTATAAGTCTTTCCTTGGTGGATTGTCAGATATGGAGCGTTGGAAGGATAGTAGCACCATCAACTGTAAGGATACTCCCAACTTCACTACTAAGCCTACGGGCGAGATACTCGACAGGGGGCAGCTCATCGCCACGTCTACGCATGACGCCACCAACCGAGTAGTGAAGACGCAGTTTTCCACTGCACAGAGCGGAGTGCTCGATACGCGCGACCGCACCACCATACTCTTCGTCAACTCGCGTGGCGTGTTCGATACTATCAGCGTTGTCGGCTACGAAAGTGAGGAGTATGCGGTGTCTGCCGAGGTGCGCAGCCTCGTGGGTGGCACCAGCTATCGTCCGTCTCCCTACGTCACCACACACAAAGAGGGTGGGGGAGCGTCGTGGAAGATGTCGAGCGGATGGGTAAACCGCGAGTGGGCACAGTGGTTTGCCCGTGAGTTTCTCATGGCCAAGCACTATTGGATGCCCAAGGATGGCCGTTGGCTCCCTGTGGCCATCACTCCCGACAGCGACAGCATCGTCACCTACGACAAGAACGACCCATCACTCCTGGCCGTAAACTTCACAGCAACAGCTGCTATCAAAGGCTGAGTCACATAGAATATGCGCCCAGTAAAGGCGCATATTTTTTTGTCCTTCATATAGGGGAATATAGGTGGTAACTTTGTTGTATAAATTCAAAGATCACCGATGATTATCGAAGATAAATATAATCGCAACCCAAGATATCTGATCAACGAGAGTGCCATCTCGTTTGCTGAGAACTATCAGAGCATCAATCAGGGTGGCCCCGACAAGGGTGCCAACATATACGACGTGGTATATGTGAGCATCGTGAGCAATGCCGCCATCATGGTATATGATGATAACAATGGCATTGGTTATGGTGACGATCTGCAGTATCAACGCTGGCACCTTATGGGAGCAACTACCGGTCTCGTGTCTCATGAGGCACATAATATCTATGCCCGACTCAATAAGACCGGAAAGAAAGATGCAATGATTGTCTTTTCGGTGCGCGACTACAATACCGATGGCAGCTACACCTATATAGATGACCAGGGAATAGAGCAGGAGGTTGAAGCATCCGATGCATACTATTATATCAAGATAGGAACACTATCGGCTCTCAGCAGTCCCAATGTGGCTATACCCGACCGAGTGCTCACATTCGATCCGGGCGAGCTGAGCACGCAGAAGAACCAGAACGAGCAGGGTGGAGGTTGGATCTCCGAGATGTTTGAACTTATCGTAGATGTTCAGGAAAAGTTTATCAGGCCATTGCTTAGATTTGAAAAGATCCGCGTCAAGGGTTCGGCAATATTCGACTCTATAGTAAGTTTCTATAAAGGATTTAAGTTTGGCGATGGAGATACGGCCAAGGAGATCACTTCCGTAGCCACCGACCTTACTACCGACGAAGACTCCATTACGGCCATCGCTACCCCGGCTTACGTCAAGATATTCAGTGAGGGGCGTTATTTGCGCTACGATATCGATACGCCTCAGACGGTGAAAGGCACCGTCACCTTTGAAAAAGATCTGAATGTAGGTGGCAACAACTCTGTAGGCGGCAACCAAACCATCCAAGGCAAGCAGACCATCGAAGGCAGCCAAGAAGTCAAAGGCTTGCAAACCCTTCATGGAGGCTTGCAAACCCCCAATTTCAATAATGCAGGAGGTCAGATAGCAGGTGCGCAGTTGACCAGTGCAGGACTGCTCACTGTGGCTGGATTGATAGCCAACTCGTTTACCATCAAGGAACTCATCTACAACGTCATCCGAGCACAAGGCGGCACGGTGACATACTCCCCATGTGCCACTATCGAGCAGTGTGTATATGTCATCGACCGTGGCACTGAAGACCATCCCGATGTGCTACAGCTTACCCCTGATGAATATTACGCTAGCTATGACGGTACACCTATCAGCTATGTATTGCTCACCATCAAGCCGGAGGAAGCAAACAAGAATGCCGTACCTTTCCGCAATGCAGATATCCTCTACGGTTACGTCAATCAGATAGGCGAGAGTGGTCAGTATGCTCGTGGAGGTCAGTGCGTGATGCACGTCATATCTCCCGATGATGAGATAGGTCTCGATGGCTCTATGGTCATCAAGGCAAAGCTCTACTCTAGTACTGTAACAGACAACAACGGACATCAGATAGTAGGTAATATGCCTCCGACCGATGGTATGACAGTAGCACAACGCGGTAACGAGAAGGGCACGGAGGGTCGAACCTCTGCATTCTTCATAGATTCGAGTGCTAGCAATATCATCATGCTCCAGAATATCACCTCTCCTGTTATCGGCAAAGGTAATTATGGTGTTATTATCGGGCAACTGCCCGATGATATGTTATCAGTCATTCCACAATCATTGCCCGTTGGCAAGTATGACCCAGTAGTGTATGCCAAGAATGCCATCTTCGAGAACTTCATACAGCTCGACCATCAGGGTACTCCTATCCCTACAGCTCGTGACAGAGGTCAATGGGATGAAAAGACAGCCAAAGGTAACATAGAAAATAGATACAAGTCGAAAGCTACATATTATGATACGGTGACGTATAAGGGTGAGTTATGGAAGTGTATAGAGAGTGATACAACCGATGAGCCATCTTACACAAGTACAGGCTGGTTGTTACTTGTTAGCCGAGGCGCGAGCGGTACATCTACATCATACTGGCTATACACCGATGTGCCTCATGTACATATAAATGCGAATGGAGTACCCGATGCTACAGCTATCAATATCACCGTATATAAGTCATCTGAGGATGGTATCATCGCTTTGACGACTAAGGAACAGATTGAAGCCGAAGGTTTGGCTGTACAATACTCTATAGACTCTACTGCTCCTCGTGAGGATTTCGAGCTTGTCGATGATGGTATTATCGAGCTTGAAGATGGTAGCGGATACATCGTAGGTGAGAGTGACACACAGACTACATACCTGTACACCGAGAGTGATGCAATACCTTTCGCCGATGTCAATAAGTATATCATGTTTTGGTTGTATGATACCAATGAGGATAAGGATATTGACAGCTTGAAGGTTGAAATCTCTCGTGATGGTGTTGCTGATACAATCGACACCATAGAGTATGCCGTAAGCACTACTGATAGCATGAGTGAAGTACCTACATCATGGCAGGACGAGAAGCCTCATGTTGCGACTGGGCATTATCTGTGGACTAAGATTACCTACACGCCTAGTGGCAAGGTAACATATAGCACATCTTACAATGGTAAGGACGGAGCTTCGGGTAAGCAGATATATATTGACTCTGAGGTGTCAACCATCATTGCGAACACAGGCACAGTGATTACTTCTAGCGGTAGTCAGCAAGTACAAGTAGTGCAAGAGGTGTCTAGAACGTTCGTCATGACGTGTATCTATGATGGCAGACCTGTCACTCCTACAAGCTACAATGTATCATCGAATAAGTATGTCACGTCATCCATGTATCAGGCGGAGTTGACTGTTACAGTCAAAATCCCCGTAGGTACACCTGTCGCACAGATTCCTAGCAACATCAACGTATCTATGTCGGTACTTGATGGTGATGTTACTACTACAGCAAACTTCGATGTGGTCATCATGCAATCACAACGAGGTCTTGACGGACCACAAGGTGAAGCGGGACCTCTATACGTGCCTTTCGGAACTTGGAGTGAGGCATATGCTAAAGCAGGAAGGTATAACGTAGACCCAGAGCAAGCATTACCTTTTGTGTATTATCAGCCAGATAAGAATACACGCGGAGCTTACTATATACATGGCGGTGACAACACTAAAATCGTACTAGGTGTAGCTCCTAATATAGACGGTAGCGGTTGGAAATGGGCAACGAGCAGTCCCTACGTGCTTGCCGAGATGCTTATGGCTAACTTCGCCAAGCTTGGTTCTGAGTATGGCGCTGTTTTCTATCATAAGTATCTGTTCTCACAGTATGGTAGGCCAATCGGTATAAATGGTAGTACACACTATTCCGACTACTTTGACACCATGTTTACTGAAGGTGACGACCCAACATTGACAGGAAAGTTTACTCCTAATATATTCTTTGACTTCTTGACTGGAGCAGCGAAGTTCGGTAAGTTAAGCGAATCTTTCATTAAGGTTGGATTCATTGAATATGATGGAGGACAAAAACGTATGCAGCCACGATATGACATCCATCTCGATGATTGCCATAATGTATCTGTAAGACCGATATTAAGCGGCACAGACGGTACATGTGTAGTCGTGATGCCGAAGTCCGTGGAAGATTCTAAACGAAACATAGTAGATGGTACACATTGCACTATAATACATGAATATAACCCGATGTATTCAATGAATTTAACTAATGAGGGTTATAGTAACAGTGTTGTTGCTGTGTGTGCAGACTCATCGTTGTGTGACTCATCTAAATCTGCTGAATTTGCAAATATCATGAGAGGTGCAAATGCCGATGGCTCCGAACAGATACCGAACGGATGGTTTATATGGAAAGGATATAGAACTAAATTCATATTGCTTGCACCAGGAATGATGCTCAAGCTGCGCTCATGCCTAATGGAAGATAATGGTCTCGTATGGTTTGTTGAGAATAGCGGTGAGTTTGACATTCTAAATACTAGAATGGAAATGTATGCTGATTACAATAACAATAAAGTTATAGCCTACGAGTTTTTCTGCGACCCTACATCTCAACTAGAGACCCTATGGAAAAGCCCTATAATTATAGGTTCTCCATTCCTTAACAAGTTCACATCTGAGAATACATATATAACTTCATGGATTTGGGATGCTTCTGGATGTATAGACCGAGACGTTTTGAATGAAACGAACCCATATACAGGTTCTTACATAAAAGAGCAAAGACATATATAATATGGCAACAACGAACAGACAGAAAATACGTGATATGCGTGAAATCTCATCACCTCAAGGCGGTGAGATGCTGGCATCTGCTTTCCTTGGTCGCAACTACCGCATTAAGGTAAGTGCGCTCAAGCGATACATCAATTCTGATATGCCATCGTCTATATCTATTGTCGATGTGCTACCCGAACTACCCACTACCAATATCGTAGAGGGTAGACCTTACGCTATAGGCCCTGTACGTGATGCCGAAGGTAACGAGGTGTATGAACTGTGGATATACTACGCATTCAAAACTCCCCAGTGGAGGTCAATGGGCTACATGAACTCTGCAAGCATACAGATTGTTCAAGAGATGGGCGACAGCGAGACTCTTGTTATGTCACAGAAGGCCGTGACCGAAGCAATACGTCCCATTGTAATGACTCAAGAAGAGTTTGATGCACTAGTAGCCAATGGAGAGATTACAGATGATGATATGACGATAAGATACATTGTAGAATCATGATTAAGCAAGGGAAAACGAAAGAGATAGACCCTAAGTTGGGAGATAGAGACGTAGAGTCTGTGTTTGTTGGTAAGCAGCTCGTGTACGAGGCAGGCAACTTCCGTACTGCCGATGGCAACATGATACGCACACGCGATGGATATACATTTAATGTGAAGAAGAATTAGTTATGGCAAAATACGACAGTAAATATACAGGTGAAGAGATAGACGCGAAGCATGGTGCTCACTACTTCGATAGCAACCAAGGGTCTATGCTCAGTTTCGGCAGTGAAGCCGAGAAGCAGCAGTACCTCGCAGGAGATACGAGCATCAAGCCTTATATGACGAAGTTTGACTTCCAAGGTACGCTGTATCGTGTCAATATCAATAACCTCATGGGCAATACCGTATTGGCCTACACGCAGAATGCACCTTCGGTAGACCTGAGCATCGCACTAGCCTTGGAAACGAAGGCTATCACCGACCCTACATGGAGCACTATCGAGGGTGTGCGATTCAACGTAGAGGTACAGCTCGACCGAGGCAACAAGGGCGCATGGGAGACCATTGCTACCGTCAATGGTGTAGGCAATGAGTATACCGCAGTGATAGCTACTAAATCATTCATCGTAGGTGCTAATAATGTGCGTATCAAGGTTGCCGATACCGAGGGGCTTGGCGAAGGTTCTATCACCTACCGTATCGATATGACCTCTATGTACCTTACTGATGGAGGATTCAACTGGTGGACACCTTTCTACAAGGATAGTAATACATACACTATATCAGGATTGAAGATAGGTGGAAACATCGACAAGGTACTCCACATGAGAGTATCTAATGGCGTCAATACCTACTCTTACATGCTACCCATAGGTAAGGTGACATCTACCGTACAGGCTACAGGATTTTCGCTCGATGGATTCGTATATCCCACATGGGGCGGAGGCACATACACAGTCGAGTTATGGTTATCATCGGGCAATGCTGTGTCAGAGACATTGACCTATCGCATGATGTTCATTGACGACCGTAATCAGATGGCCGCATGTATCAATGAAGTCAAGACCATAGGCAACGAGGAGGATGTAACCTACTTTGCCTATGCCGTATACAACAAGGGTCAAATATCATCGACACCGACACTTACTATACGCCACGATGGAAAGGTGTATGCACAGGAGTCATCTACATCTGTATCACCCAACAAGAGGTACGAGTTTACTGGCAGCTTGAGCGTACAATCAACCGACACAACATTCTCTTTGCAAGGAGAGGTGTCATTGCGAGACGCTGAAGGAAATGTGTTCACAGAAACCGCTGTGATACCTGTAGACAACGCTAACACCTACCCTGCTACACGCAACGGTATGGTTTTCTATATGGATGCTAGCGGTCGTAGTAACGACCAAGACGATAAGGATAAGGTACGAAACGAAGTGAACAAAGGAAGTTCTGTGAACATGGTCACTTCGGGCATATCCTATATCGACAAGATGGATGGATGGACTGTAGACAATGAGGGCAACAAGTGCTGGCGTAATCCAGCACGCTCAAGCATGGAGATACTGTATAGTCCGATGGCCGTTGACGAGAACAAGACCATTGAGTTTGTGTATAAAATCTCCGATGCTGCTAATGATACCGACCCTATCATCACTATCCTCGACAGCAATGACAAGGGTATACGCATAAGCCCTAAGTTTATCGTTGTCAATACCGATGGTAATACCAGTGTGACTACCGAGCTTGCTCGTGGATATAGACCGTGGTCAGATAACCGCATGCACGTAGTTATTACTACATCGAAGAGATACCTCAGTAGTGGCGACTTCTCAGCCAACTTCGTGCATATCTATGTCAATGGCGTAGTAGTGAGAGAGTTCCCTTATTCAGCAGCCAGCAGTGCTGCAAATATCAAGTTTGGAAGTAGTACTGCCGACCTCTACGTGTATAAGATGCGTGTATACAACCAAGCTCTATCTGCTTCTAACGTAGTCAACAACTACATCAACTCACTACGCAACAAAGAGGAGCGCAAAGCTGAATATGAGCGTATCAAGCAAGTATCTGACGGTGATGTCATTTCTTACGAATCGTGTGTAGCTAATGGCATCAACACCATGCTCATACGCATGTACGATGGCATGGATATACCTTCAAAGCTCAACAATAGTAAGCTGCAATGCGATGTGAAATTCGACATCCGCAATGACCTTAGTGAAGTCGATGCAGAGATGGCATCATTGCTCGATGGTAGTCAATGGCTTATAGACCAAACTATCGAGGGTCAAGGTACTACAGCGATGACCTACCTCAGATGGAATTTCCGTTGGAAGCTCAGTTCCGCTTACGGCAAGCGTAGGATAACAGCTAAGAAAAACTACGCATCATCTATGCAATCGCATAAGATGGGTTCTACCCGACTATTCAACTACTTATATGAGCAATGTGTAGGACAGAATGAGGTAGGTGGTAAAGTGGCAGTGATACAGTACCCCGTATACGGATTCATTGAGAAGTCGGCTGGCGAGTATGAGTTTATTGGTCTATACACCGTAGGCGCAGATAAGGGCGATGATATAACATTCGGCTATAAGGATGACAACTACGATGTCATAGGTATTGAGGGTTCAGACCACAACGTGACGATGGTAGGTATGGATTACCCTTGGACAGACGACACTGTGGCTGTAGGAGATATAGATGGAGACCTTGTACTTGGTCCCATACTCAACAATGGAGCAGTGAGCAACCCTTGGGAGATTTCACACAGTGCCGATAAGGAGAATGTAGCTGAGGTGAAAACTTTATTCAAGGATAAGTTCAAGCCTGCCTACGATGTTGCTTATAACAACTCACCTTATATCAAGTATCTATCAGCAGCAGATAAGGATACCATGGAAGCCAACCCGAAGGATTGGAACGAAAAGAACCTCGGCTACGAGTTTTGGGACGACAACTATAATCTGTGGTACTATGACTTGCGTGAACTCAAGTATAAAACCCTCGTCAAGATTACCGAGGGGATAGGTACACCCGAAGGAGCTACACAAGAAGAGAAGAACACTTGGTTCATCAATAAACGTAGAGAGCGATTCAAAGCACAGGTAGGTCTGTATTGGGATATTGACGATAGCGTGTTCCACTTTGCTTTCTGCCAGCTCATCGGCGCTACCGATAACTTCAAGAAAAACACCTACCCCTATCGATTCTTGGCGAAGAGCGGCACTGGACTCACCGATGGATTGTGGCGTTGGCGTCAAGATGACTTGGACACCATCTTCGACATCGACAATACAGGTACATCATCGAAGACATACTATATCCTTGTGGGTGACAAGGAAGATGGTGTAAGCATATACAAGGGAGAGAACTCCGTATTCTGGACACTTATCCGCGAGTCGTTTGCTGACGAGATTAAGGCCATGACCATTAAGATGCTCGATGCCATAGCTGCTAAAGGTAACGATGCTCCCAATGCACAGGACAAGCTCGTATTAGGCATAAAGCGCATCTATTGGGACTACGCACAGAAATACTTTACCCCTACGGCATACAATAACGATGCCTATTGGAGTTACGACCTAGCCTATCTGCTCAATAGCACCAATTCAGCACTAGACCTACCTGTATCACCCGAAACACAGTCGTTGGGTGGTCACTACGAAACAGAGTACGACTGGGTATATCTGCGTATGATATTCATCGCATCACTCTATGGATGGGGCGCATTTGCAGGTGGAGAGCAAGGATATAATGATTCGTCGCTCGGACAGCTATCGTTCCGCGCTAGTGGTAGTCACACATTCAATATCACACCATCTATAGCCATCAACCCCACGCTGCTGTTAGGTACTAATATCAAAACAGTGAATGCAGGTGGTAGAGTGTTGGCTGGAGAAGTATGCCGTATAGGTTATTCGATGGAGGGTTCTGCTGACACCAACATATATCTAACAGCACTGGACTGGTATGAAGATATAGGTAGCCTTTCCGACTTAAAGTTAGCATCTGACAACAAGACTCTAAGTGCATCGTCACGTAGGCTTAGAGTTCTCGATTTCGGTGGCGATGCTCCTACAACCAACATTGAGGCCTTGTCGTTGTCAAACTGCTACTCATTAGAAACTATTAGCTTACGTAATTGTAAGAAATTTAGCTCCTCGCTCGACTTATCTTCGTGTCCTCGCATACTATCTGTAGACCTCACAGGTTCTAATGCGCAAGGTATCACGTTGCCCGTGGGTAGTCGTATTAACAGCCTAGCTTTGTGCGATACGATTGCAACCATCACCTTTGATGGGTTGAAATATCTAACTTTTGATGGATTGACTAACGTGCCATACAACAATCTATCCACTCTCACCGTGGTAGACTCCAAAACATTAGGTATCGACATGCTAAAGGAGATTATCGCAGGGTTGCCTCGTGAAATAACCATGACGATAGAACTTGACGAGAGAAGCGCACTTAGCTCAGAGCAGTTCAGCAGCTTGTACGCATGGGTAAAGTACAATACCACTACGGATATTACAGGCGATGATAAGTGCAAAATCACCTTGTCGGGCTACCTAGCCATTACAGGTAATGTGTATCGTAGTGAGTTGGAAGAAGTAATACGTCTCGCTGGTGATAACTTGAAGATTGAAGCCAACACAGACGAGTATTATGTCGAGTTTGCTGACCCAGTGGTAAAGTCTATAGTTGCGAGTAAATGGGGTAATGGTGTTGGTATTACCGAGGCTCAGATGCTTGCCGTGACATCGCTAGGCACTATCTTCCGTGGCAACACAGAGATTACTAGTTTCGATGAGTTAGAGCAGTTTCAGGATGTCGTTAATTTGAGTACAAACAGTAGCAATACTATGGGTGTATTCACTGGATGTACTAATTTAAGGTCAATACGAATGCCTAAGATGTTGAGAACCATAGATGCTAACACCTTTAGAAATTGTACGAATCTAGCTATCGAGGTTGAGTTCCCTATGACATTCATCGGAAGTGAAAACGATAATACTATACCATCGGGTGTCTTTGCCAATAGTGGTGTTGTTAAGGTAAAGAATTTAGGAAGTGCAAAGCAATCCGAATTTAGTAATTATAACACTAACGGTACATTCTACAATTGCACCAACCTCACTGATGTGCAAATGCCAAACTTTGAAGTTATCGAGCAATACATGTTTGAAGGGTGTGTTAATCTAGTCAATGTAGAGTTACCATCAACTATTACAAAGGTTGGTTTTCATGCTTTTTTTGGGTGTGAAAAATTAGCTATTAACTCGGCATTGTCGTTGCCTAATCTTGACACATTGGGTGATGGAGCTTTTGCTACTGTTAGTATACCTACCGTAACCAATTTGGGTAGAATCAAGAAGCTTGTAGCAAACACTAGCACATACAATGATAATCATAAAACATTTGGTAAAAGTCTTAAAACATTGACATTACCTTCGTCTTTAGAGGTTCTAGCGCAAAATGCTGTACGTGGTTATACGACATTAACAGAAGTTATCATACCAGAGGATAATAACATAGTAGAGATAGGATATAGTGTTTTTTATGGTTGTTTGAATTTGAACTTTGATTCACTT
>JAEIGA010005829.1_pt1 | contig 18759 bp, 14 predicted proteins | sample 9270691 | NCBI WGS metagenome assembly JAEIGA01 (sample SAMN17057246, study PRJNA624740) | gut metagenome | biome: biome; isolation source: fecal sample | host: Bos grunniens | place: China: Xizang | collected 2019 | reverse complement strand
GTACCTTACACCTCAAAAGAGACCTTAGGAGCAAGAAACGGCTATAGCAACACCAAGGCCATCGAGGCATTCAATACGGCCGAAGAAAACGCATCATGGAAGGTGGATGCAGTCGAAAATGTACTTGCCTATCGTGCCCAGGTACCTGTACCGGAATCGACAAGCGGATGGTATCTGCCTTCGGCAAAGGAACTTTCGCTCATGTGCACCGGCGAGTTCGACGACAATCTCCTCAACCTTGACAAGCCAGCCATCGACATGAGGACAAGACTGAACCAGATACTCACTGAAACTCCCGAAGCCTACTGGCTTTCCGGCGGAGTGTATTGGTCAAGTTCAGAATACGACGATGCCACGACAGGATGGATGGGAGCGTGGAACGTATATTTCGAGGACGGAGACGTAAACATCAGCTTCAAGGATTTCTCAAGCGGAATATGCAGATATATACTTGCATTCTAAAAGACAACAACCATATAAAACAATTAATAATCAAACACATGAAGACTTTCAAACTTTTCGTGCTCGCCTTGTGCGCAGCAGGCCTGGTTGCATGTAAGGACGACCCGGCACCGGTTCCTACATCAGTGGAACTTGACCAGACAGAACTCTCACTCAAGATCGGTGAGACCGCAAAACTCAACGCTACTGTTCTCCCTGAGGGAAGAGAGGCTGCAGTAAACTTTGTCAGCAGCGCCGAGACAGTGGCAACTGTAGACCAGAACGGTAACGTGACTGCAGTCGCAGTCGGTACTGCCACCATCACTGCAACAGCAGACGACGCTACAGCAACCTGCGAGGTTACAGTAAGCGCAATCGAGGTAAGCGAGGTTCAGCTCGACGTGACAGAGGAGACTCTCGTTGTCGGTGAAACCCTTCAGCTGACTGCAACCGTTCTTCCTGAAAACGCTACAGACAAGACAGTTGCATGGGAGTCATCAGACGAGGCTGTCGCAACCGTTGACGAGAACGGTCTCGTTACAGCAGTAAGTACAGGCGAGGCTGCAATCACTGCAACTGCAGGCGGCATGTTCGCAGTATGCAACATCACAGTGACTCCTAAGGCTGCCATCGGTGACTTCTACTACTCTGACGGTACATTCTCAACAGACCTTGACTCTTCAAAGCACCCTATCGGTGTGGTGTTCTGGGTTGAGGACCCTACTGCATCAGACCCTACCCTCAAGAAGGACTTCCCTAACTGTACACACGGACTTGTACTCGCTCTCACCGAAACAAAGAACGTATTCTGGCAGAAGGCATGCAGAACATACAACAACACAGTAGGTGCATGGATCGAAGCAAACAACCTTGATTTCGTGTCGACTCTTTCAGGTATGGAACTCGAGGACCCTATCAACCAGATCCTCGGATACAACAACACCAAGGCTATCGAGGCTTTCAACGCAGCAGAAGAAAATGCAAGCTGGCCAGTGGACGCCATGGCTGCTCTTGAGGCATTCAGAACTTCAGTACCGGCTCCTGCAACTTCATCAGGATGGTATTTCCCTTCCATCAAGGAGCTTAACATCGCTTGTTCAGGAGATTATCCATACTCTATCACAGACTATGACAACGAAGGCACAGAGGTTTATGACATCATCACCGAGAGCCTTGCAAAGATTCCGGGAGCAAACGATTATTATGAGGATTACATTTCAAGCACAGAGCTCGGTGCCTATGACGTATATGACATGATGGCATATTACCCATGGGTTCCAGACTACGGTGTAGGTAAGAATGCCGGCATGACATTCCGCGCTGTCCTCGCGTTCTAGTCCGACACGACGGAAACAGTTAAAATACAACACATGAAAGCCTGCAGTCAAGCGATTTGACTGCAGGCTTTCCGTTTGTACAAGGAGGGCTCAGAATGCACTGCAGATGCCTCAGAGCGGGGTGTTGAAATAATTGTGGAAAATTTTGTAAAAAAGTGGAACAAAGTGGAAAATTATTCCTAATTTTGCCACACTAACGACTTTTGGAAGATGACAGGATTTTTCGGCAAACACACAGCAAAGATCGATGACAAGGGAAGACTCGTGATTCCTTCTGCCATCAAGAGCGTCGTGCCGGCCGACCAGATGGAATTCGTCATCAGAAAGGACATGTACTCGAACTGTCTCGAAATGTACACAAGACAGGAATGGGCAAACATGTCGCAGGCTGTAAGAGCGAAACTGGACCTTGCATTCGACGAGGACCACATCCGCTATTGGAGAACATACATGAGCGACACAGCGACTGTCGTTCCTGATGCAAAGGTCGGTAGAATCACAATACCTAGGGAGATCCTTGAGAAAGCGGGCATTGAGAAGGAAGTGGTGTTCCTTGGTGTCGATTACAAGGTAGAGATCTGGGCAAAAGAAGAACTGGAAGGAGGAAGCCTCTCGCCTGAGGAGTTCCGAATGATGGGAAAGAAGCTTGCCGGTCGTAATCAATAAGGAGGGCCGCACATGTCCGAATACCACATCCCAGTTTTGCTTGATGAAAGCGTTTCTGCTTTAATCAGCTCACCGTCAGGAATATATGCAGACGCCACATTCGGCGGCGGAGGACACACCTCCGAAATCCTCAGAAGACTTTCTGCTGAGGGTCGTGTCATTTCATTCGACAGAGACAGCGACGCGATTGCAAACAAGCCTGACGACCAGAGACTTACGCTCATACGAAGTGATTTCAGATGGATACACAACCATATCATTCATCAGGGCTATCCGGAAGGTATTGATGGAGTGCTTGCCGATCTCGGCGTCTCATCACACCAGTTCGACACCGCAGAAAGAGGCTTCTCGTTCAGATACGAGGCTCCTCTGGACATGAGGATGAACCAGGAGGCTGTCACCACCGCAGCTGACATTGTGAACGGGTACGGACAGGAAGAGATTGAACGGATTCTTAGACTTTACGGAGAGGTGGACAACAGCCGACGGATAGCCCTGCTGATTTGCAAGGCAAGAGAGAATGCCATGATCGCCACAACCACAGACCTTGGAAAGGCCATCGAAAGCGCTCTGCCGAAGTTCGCCGAGCACAAGTTCCTGGCGAAGGTCTATCAGGCACTGAGAATCGAGGTGAACCAGGAGATGAAGTCGCTGGAGAAGTTCCTTTCAGGAGCGGCGGCGTCACTCAAGCCGGGAGGAAAACTGGTAGTGATCACCTACCACTCCCTTGAGGACAGGATGGTGAAGAACTTCATCAAGGCGGGAAACATCGAAGGAAAGGTGGAGAAGGATTTCTACGGCAACTCGGAAGCGCCTCTGAAGGCAGTGAACAGAAAGCCGATTCTCCCGCAGGAAAGCGAGATCGCATCAAACACAAGAGCACGCAGTGCAAAACTGAGAATAGCAGAAAAGGAAGCATAGGATGGGCGGTAAGATAAACATAAACTGGAAAAAGGTCGGTCATGCGGCAAGGGAGTTCTTCATTTCCCTGGGTCGAGGCGATCTCCTCACCAGACTTAGGGTGGACAGGCTGCTTCCTTATATATTATATCTGTTTGTCCTGGGATGCATAAGCATCTGGATGAGTTACAAGGCAGAGCAGACAATGCTCAGGGTGCAGAAGAACAACGAGACCATCAGGACTCTCAAGATATACAATGCCCAGAAGACTTACGAACTGGTCGGACTGGACAGGATAGCGACGGTTGAAACGATGCTGGAAGAGGCCGGATCCAAGGTGAAGGCTCCGGAAAAACCGGCCGATATAATACGCTAAAAGGCATATGGCAAGACGAAACGAAATACGACAGGAAGACAAGCACAGGATCAGCAAGATCCTGTGGTTTCTGTATTGTATATTCCTGATTCTCTCATTGGTGTTGATTATCAGGATAGTAGACATACAGTTCTTCTGGGAGCCAGACCCTGATACCGTGTCATATTTCCAGCCGGCAAGATACGAGAACAAGACCAAGCCGGAAAGGGGTACGATCATGGACATGAACGGCAAACTGCTCGCCATATCAACACCTCTCTACAACATCAACATGGACTGTGCCGTACTGAAGGATGAGTTCAGGACAGGCAAGACCCCGAAGATGACGGATTCTCTGGAAAGGGAATGGAAAAGAAAGGCACGCCTCATGTGCAACGAACTTCCCAAGGTTCTCAAGGACGGAAAGACTGCAGACGAGTACTACAACCTCATCATCCGCAACCGCGAGTCCGAGACTTTGAGAGGACGCAGGAATGTACCTATCGCAAAGAACATCGACCACAGCACATATCTCAAGCTCTGCGAACTCCCCCTCTTCAATGAAGGACAGTTCAAGAGCGGAATGATCAAGACGGAAGTCGATACAAGACAGTATCCATACGGCACCCTTGCGGGAAGAGTGATCGGTGACGTGAGGATCAATCAGGAAAATCCGGAAGAGAGCCGTTACCTCGGTCTCGAAGGACAGTATGACTACATCCTTCGCGGAAAGGAGGGCACTGAATGGATGAAGCGCACCGACAAGGGAAGCATCACCGACCCGGACAGCACCATCGTCGAGGTTGAGCACGGAAAGGATATCCGTACCACCCTTGACATTGATATTCAGGACATTGCAGACAGGGCTCTCAGAAGAAACATCGGCGACGACCAGGAGATTGAAGGAGGATGCGTCGTCGTTCTCGACGTGAAGACAGGAGCCGTAAGGGCAATGGTCAACCTCCAGAGAAACAGCAGGGGCGAACTCGGAGAATACTTCAACATGGCCATCGGACGTCCCGGTGAGCCCGGATCGATCTTCAAGGCAGTAACTCTTGCAACCCTTCTGGAAGACGGAAAGGTGGAACTCAGCGACATGATTCCAACCAACCACGGAAAAATCGTCGAAATGCCTGAGATTACAGCAGACCACTACATCACTGATTGGGAAAAGACCCATAATACCAGCCGCATAAGCGTCCAGGACGGATTCAAGATATCGTCGAACTATGTCTTCAGAAGACTCGTCCTCGACCATTACGGAGACAACCCTCAGAAGTTCATCGACAGACTGTACGGATATAAGCTCAACAACGCATATGAGTTCGACCTTGAAGAGAAGGGCGGAACCAAGTCTAGAGTGCCGGATCCGGGAACAAGTTCATGGAGCCGAAGTACGCTGCCTTCTACAGCCATCGGATACTCGGTCATGGAGACTCCTCTGAACATCGTGACGTTCTACAACACCATCGCGAACAACGGAAAGATGATGAAGCCTTATCTCATCGAGTCGCACGAAAAGGACGGAAGGGTCGTGAAGAAGTTCGGACCTGAGATCCTCAACGCTTCGGCATTCTCGAAGGCGACGGCAGATTCACTTACCAAAGCGCTTACAATGGTTACCCTCGAGGGAACAGGTGCGACAAGGCTCAAGAACGCGAAATGCGTGGTTGCGGGAAAGACCGGTACTGCACGTATGGTACTTGACGTTTCGGAAAGGAACGGAAGCAAGGACCCGTACATGGACAATGAGGGCAGAAGAAAGTACCAGGCGACATTCGTGGGCTTCTTCCCTGCCGACGAACCGCAGTACACAGCAATCGTGACAGTATATACAAAGCCGACCAGGAAGAGCGTCTACGGAGGTGTCATCCCGGCGATGACCTTCAGGGAACTCGTAGATCAGGTATGGTCGCTTGACAGCCGCTGGGGAGATGAATTCGGCAGAGTGGCTGACGTACCGGACATGAAGCCGGAATATATCGCAACGGTAAGCGGAACAGTGATTCCGGTTCCGGATGTGAAGGGAATGGGACTGAAGGATGCGCTGTACGCTCTGGAAAACAACGGATACAAATGCACATATGAAGGCATCGGCCACGTTGTGAGTCAGGTTCCGGCGGCAGGTAAGGAATGCAAGAAGGGAGAAACAGTAAAGATTGTGCTTAAATAAATGAAACTTGACAGAATCATATCAGGAAGCGGATGTACGGTAACCTCGGGCAATGGCCTTGCGGAAGTCAGCGCAGTATGCAACGACTCCAGAAAGGTGGGTCCGGGTTCGCTTTTCGTCGCTGTCAAGGGCTACGCCATCGACGGACACAGTTTCATCGCAACAGCAGTTGAAAAGGGTGCGTCGGTAATCGTATATGAGGACAGCGAGGCGCTGGAATCACAGATGGGCAAGGTCTCCGCAGAGGGTGTGACCCTCGTAAAGGCAGAATCATCAAGATATGCGCTTGCCATCATCGCGGCCAATTTCTACGACAACCCGTCAGAGAAACTGACTCTCGTGGGAATTACCGGAACAAATGGAAAGACAACTACAGTGACACTCCTGCACAGGATGTTCACGGCAATGGGATACAGCTGCGGCCTTCTTTCGACCATAGCGAACTATGTAGGTACAAAGGGAACAGAGGCAGTCAACACAACCTCCGATCCTCTCACCATCAACTCCCTTCTCGCCGAGATGGTCGAAGCGGGATGCGAGTACTGCTTCATGGAGGTAAGTTCCATCGGAGTGGAGCAGGACAGGGTCGCAGGACTGAAGTTCAAGGTAGGAATATTCTCCAACCTGACCCATGACCACCTCGACTACCACAAGACGTTTGCCGAGTACCTCCGCTGCAAGAAGTTGTTCTTCGACACACTGCCTGCGGATGCTTACGCGATTACAAACATCGACGACAGGAACGGTCTGGTAATGGTTCAGAACACAAAGGCAGAAGTCGTGACATATTCGCTCAGAAGCATTGCGGACCACACCTGCAGGGTGATGGAGCAGAGTTTCGAGGGAATGCTGCTGAAGATAGACGGAATCGAGGCATGGAGCGCACTGATCGGCCTCCACAATGCCTACAACCTGCTTACAATATATACCACAGCCGTTGTGCTGGGTGCAGATCCGGAAGAGGTTCTCGTGGCGATGAGCACGCTGAAGCCGGCTCCAGGAAGACTAGAGAACATGCGTGGTCCTAAGGACATTTCGGTGATCATCGATTATGCACATACTCCTGATGCCCTTGAGAATGTACTCAAGACACTGAGAGAGATTGCATCGGACCGCGAACTGATATGCCTTTTCGGCTGCGGCGGCGACAGAGACAGGACAAAGCGTCCTGAGATGGCAGCCATAGCCCAGAAACTTGCAGACAGGATCATCGTGACATCGGACAACAGCCGCACCGAGAAGACTTCGGACATCATGGCTGACATCAAGGCAGGCCTCGACCTGAACGGCAGGTCACGTTCGCTCTTCATCGAAGACAGAGAAGAGGCTATCCGCACCGCAATAATGATAGCGTCACAGGGAGCGACCATCCTGCTTGCCGGAAAGGGACATGAGACCTACCAGATTACCGGAACAGAAAAGAGACATTTTGACGAAAAGGAGATCGTAAGCGAGATCTTCTCAACAATGGAATAAGACAGATACATGATATACCACCTCATAGAATACTTCAAGCAGATCGGAATCGACATTCCGGGACAGGGCCTCTTCAGTTACCTGTCCTTCAGGGCTATTGCCTCATTCACGACTGCACTCCTCATATCGGTCTTCGCAGGAAAGAAGATCATCGCATGGCTTCAGAAGAAGCAGATCGGAGAGACCATCCGTGACCTCGGACTCGAAGGACAGCTCCAGAAGAAGGGCACTCCTACCATGGGAGGAATCATCATCTTCGCAGCCCTCATGGTTCCGGTGCTTCTTTTCGCCGATCTGACGAACATCTACACCATGCTCCTGGTCATCAGCACAGTCTGGTTCTTCTTCCTCGGTTTTGCCGATGACTACATCAAGGTGTTCAAGAAGAACAAGGAAGGTCTCAGCGAAAAGAAGAAACTTATAGGTCAGGGACTTATGGCCCTCTCAATCGGACTTGCAGTATGCTTCAGCGACCAGATCGTAGTAAGGGAGCAGACAGCGGTGGCAGACGAGGCGACAGTGGTGGCAACATCACAGGACGACACGCAGAGCGACGTGATCAAGAGCACAAAGACCACCATTCCGTTCGTGAAGAGCCACGAGTTCGACTACAAATGGCTCTCGCCTTTCAAGGGTGCGTGGGGATGGTACTGTAAATGGGCCATCTACGTGATAATGATTGTGATAGTGATTACGGCCTGCTCAAACGGAGTGAACCTAACAGACGGTATGGACGGTCTTGCGGCAGGTACGACGGCGATAGTGGGAGTGGTTCTCGGCATCTTCGCATGGCTGGGTGGCAACCTGGTCAACGCCGATTACCTCAACATCATGTACATACCTGGAAGCGGAGAAGTAGCCGTGTTCATGTCGGCGCTTGTAGGAGCCCTGATCGGATTCCTCTGGTACAACACCTACCCTGCACAGGTCTTCATGGGCGACACCGGAAGCCTTATGCTCGGAGGCATCATCGGAGTGACTGCAGTCCTCATCAGAAAGGAACTCCTCATTCCGATCCTTTGCGGAGTGTTCTTCGCAGAAAGCGTTTCAGTGATACTCCAGAGGGTGTATTTCAAATACACAAAGAAGAAATACGGTGAGGGAAGAAGAATCTTCAGGATGGCTCCTCTTCACCACCATTACCAGAAGGAAGGCATCCAGGCACTCATCAAGAGTCCTGCAAAGGCTCTTCCGGAGGCGAAGATCGTCACAAGGTTCTGGATTGTGGGTATAATCCTCGCAGTCATTACCGTAGCATTGTTGAAAATCAGATAGTCAGTCAAGTATATATGTCTAGAATCGTAGTGTTAGGCGGAGGTGAAAGCGGTGTAGGATCCGCAGTCCTCGCAAAGGTCAAAGGTCATGAAGTATTCCTCTCGGATATGGGTAAGATATCGGAGGATTATGCAGCCGTGCTCGACAAATGGGAGATTCCTTTCGAGCAGGGAAAGCATTCTGAGGACCTCATCCTCAATGCAGACGAAGTCATCAAGAGCCCAGGCATCCCTTCTACAGCCCCGATGGTGCAGAAGATTGCCGAGAAGGGTATCGGAGTGATTTCTGAAATTGAGTTCGCAGGAAGATATGATTCTGCGAAGAAGGTCTGCATTACCGGAAGCAACGGCAAGACCACCACTACCTCACTCATCTACCACCTGCTCAAGCAGGCCGGAATGAACGTGGGTCTGGGCGGCAATATCGGAAAGAGTTACGCTCTTCAGGTCGCAACAGAAAACTATGACATCTATGTACTGGAACTCAGCAGTTTCCAGCTTGACAACGTATACGACTTCAAGGCTGACATCGCCATCATCACCAACATAACTCCTGACCATCTCGACAGATACGACCACAAGATGGAGAACTACGTAAAGTCGAAGTTCCGCATCACACGCAACATGTCCAGCGACGACTGTTTCATCTTCTGTTCTGACGACGAGATCACCATCAGACATCTCGACCAGATCGTGATGAAGGCACAGAAACTTCCTTTCACACAGCAGGGAGAGGTTGAGCAGGGAGCGTTCGTGAAGGAGGACAGGATGATTGTCCGCTACAAGGAGGATGAGTGCGACATGTACCTCCAGGAACTTGCCCTGGGAGGAAAGCACAACGTATATAATTCAATGGCGGCGGCTATCGCAGCCAAGGTGATGGACATCGACAACGAGGCTATCCGCAGCGGTCTCGCCACATTCCAGGCAGTCGAGCACAGGCTCGAGAATGTGCTGAGCATCAAGGACGTACTCTATATCAACGACTCGAAGGCGACAAATGTGGACGCCGCATGGTATGCTCTGGAATGCCAGACCAGACCGGTTGTGTGGATCGTGGGCGGAACCGACAAGGGCAACGACTACACCAGTCTCATCCCTCTCGCGCAGGAGAAGGTGAAGGCGATGATCTGCATGGGTCTGGACAATGCGAAATTCCACGAGTCATTCGAAGGTGTGGTTCCTGAGATCCACGACGTAACTTCGGCAAAGGATGCCGTGAAGCTCGCACATGAACTTGCAGTGTCAGGAGACGTGGTTCTCCTTTCGCCATGCTGTGCAAGTTTTGACCTGTTCAAGAATTACGAGGACAGAGGAAGACAGTTCAAGGAAGCCGTTAGAAATCTTTAAGACATGGGAAAGGGAGAAAAGAACAAGGCCCGCAAAGGTTTGTGGGGCTTCATTGACAATATAGAAGGAGACAAGGTCGTATGGATAATCGTATTCCTGCTGATCATGATCTCCATTCTTGCCATATTCTCCTCTACTTCCCTTTTGAGAGAGGGCAGCAAGGACAGGATGGACTTTGTCAGCGAGCACCTTGTGATCGTCGGCATAGGCCTAGGCCTCATATTCGGATTGTACAACATAAAGAAGATAGGACTGTTCAGGGTGCTGTCGAAGATGGGATTTGCGGTATCTTTCGTACTGCTGGTCCTTCTGGCGGCGCATATCAGGATACCAGGGGTCATCATGGCCGAGCGAATCAACGGAGCATGGAGAACGCTCAGGATCGCAGGTCTGCAGATGCACGTGTTCGAGGTCGTGAAGGTAGCCATGGTGTTATACCTTGCATGGGCGATACACGCATATAAGGAAGACCAGGCGGCGCTGGCAAGGAAGAAGACCGGCAAATACTTCAGGCTCATGAACAGGCTGGCAACTGCCTTTCCGCAGCTCGCCAAGCCTATATGGAAGAGGGTGTTCTACATGTATGTACCTATCCTCATCGTCTGCGTACTGACACTGATGGGAAGCGGTTCAAGCGCCGTATTCATCGGAGGAATCCTCATAGCGACCCTGCTCATCGGAGGAATGCCGTTCAAGGAACTGGCACTGGCCGGAATGGCGGGAATAGCCGCATTGGGACTCATCATCGGCATACATTCAGCGACGGATGGCAAGGTGTTCAAGAAGTTCGAACGAGTGACCACCATGATCACCAGACTCGGAGCAGACTACGACGCAGAAAAGAGGCTCAAGGATGTAAAGCCAAAGTCCAGGGAATTCTATGAAATCCTCGACGAGATCAAGCAGCCATACAGTGCGAAGATTGCCGTACATGAGGGAAAGATCATAGGAAAGAACAGCGGTAACAGCACACAGAAATACGTGGTCTCGAACATTTACGGAGACTACATGTTCAGTTTCCTTGTGGAGGAATACGGACTTATAGGAGGCATAATCATCATCTTCCTGTATGTCAGCCTGCTGGCAAGAGGCTCGACCATAGCACGAAACTGCAATACCGAATATGCAAAGATCGCGGTCGGAGGACTCAGCGTACTCATAACGGGACAGGCGTTCATGCATATGTTCGTGAATGTCGACATAGGTCCTATGACCGGACAGACTCTGCCTCTGATCAGCCACGGAAGTTTCGCCTTCCTCGTGTTCTGCATCGCCTTCGGAGTCATACTCTCGATAAGCAGGATGGCAAGAAAGTGGATTCAGGAGGAGGAAGAGGCTGCAATACCTATATATGAAAGCGGCGCTGACGACATACAGGCCAGCATGGACATACTCGAACAGATAGACAGTGATTTGTAATTATGGAATATAAGGCAATCAGGGCAATCATCAGTGGCGGGGGTACGGGAGGACATATCTTTCCGGCCCTTTCCATCGCTAATAAGCTTAAGGAACTCAATCCGGAAACCGAAATCCTCTTCGTAGGAGCGGAGGGAAGGATGGAAATGGAGAAGGTTCCTGCAGCAGGATACAAGATAGTGGGCCTGCCGGTGGCAGGTCTTCAGCGCAGACTCACCCTTTCGAACTTCGCTCTTCCGTTCAAGGTCATCAAGAGCGTCAGCATGGCGAAAAGACTCATCCGCGAGTTCAAGCCGGACATCGCGATCGGAGTGGGCGGATATGCCAGTGCTCCCCTTCTCTGGGCAGCGACACGCATGGGCATCCCTACCCTCATCCAGGAGCAGAACGGATATGCGGGACTCACCAACAAGATCGTCGGAAAGAAGGCTGACAGCATCTGCGTCGCATATGAAGGCATGGAGAGATTCTTCCCTGCGGACAGGATCGTGATGACAGGCAATCCTATCAGAAAGGAGATTGTGCCTGCAACGCCTGAAATGAAGGAGGAGGCGTTCAGATTCTACGGGCTCGACCCGCAGAAGAAACACATCTTCATCGTGGGCGGAAGCCTCGGAAGCGGAACATTGAACAATGCGATGAAGAAATGGATCAGCGACGGCTGTCCTGGAGGAAAGGACATCGAGGTCATCTGGCAGTGCGGAAAGTACTACAAGAAGTCAGTCGATGCATTCATGGAAGAGGCCAAGGCTGCAGGAAAGCCGGTGGAGGGCATCCAGTACTCTGATTTCATCATGAGGATGGACCTCGCATATGCCGCTGCAGACATCGTGATCTCGCGTTCGGGAGCAAGTTCGGTATCGGAACTCTGTGCGGCCCACAAGGCTGTCATCTTCGTTCCTTCGCCGAATGTGGCCGAGGATCATCAGACCCATAATGCAATGGCCCTGGTAAGAAAGGATGCCGCAATGATGGTAAAGGACGGCGAGGCTGTGGAAACTCTCATGAAAACAGCCTGCGACCTGATAGAAAACAAGGAAAAGATTACTCTTATGGAATGCAACATTGCCGGACTTGCGCTCCGCGAGGCGGCGATGACAATTGCAGATGAGGTTTACAGGATATTGAAATAAAGACATGGCGGACTACAGTCACATATACTTCATAGGAATCGGCGGCATAGGAATGAGCGCCATTGCACGCTATTACAATGCCAAGGGATACAAGGTCAGCGGTTACGACAAGACCCCTTCCCCACTCACCCACGCCCTTGAATCGGAAGGAATCGAGGTCCATTACGAGGACAACACAGCCTTTGTTCCGAAGGATGTGGAGGGTACTCTGGTGGTCTATACTCCAGCCGTACCAAAGGATATGGGAGAACTTGTATATGTGCAGGAGAACGGATACCGTGTCATCAAGCGTTCGAGGATGCTGGGCGAGATTTCGGACGGACAGAGATGCATGGCGGTGGCAGGAACCCACGGAAAGACCACTACCAGCACAATGGTCAGCCACATATTCACAGCGACAGGCGAAGGATGCTCGGCCTTTCTGGGAGGCATCTCGAAAAACTACGACAGCAACCTTCTCATCCATGCGAACGATGTAGTGGTGGCGGAGGCCGATGAATTCGACCGCTCATTCCTTCAGCTGTTCCCTGAAATCGCGGTAATCACATCGATGGACCCCGACCATCTCGACATCTACGGAGACGAGGCCCACATCCGCGAGGCATTCAAGGCGTTTGCGTCGCAGGTCAGCGGAACCGTCATCGCAAAACATGGACTGGACATCACTCCTGACGACACAAAGGCAAGGATAATGACATACTCATACGACGACCCTGCCGCGGATTTCCATGCGGTTCTGACCGACGGAGACGGCACCGGATTCACTCATTTCGACCTCCACTGGCCGGGCGGAATCATCCATGACTGCGTCGTGGGCATCCCTGGCTGGGTGAACATCGAGAATGCGGTCGGAGCAGCGGCAATCGGACTCACATACGGACTTGATCCGGAAAAGATACGCGAGGCTCTCGCATCGTTCGAAGGTGTGAAGAGAAGATTCGACATTCAGTTGAAATCTGACAGATGCATATACATCGACGACTATGCCCACCATCCGAGGGAGATTTCAGCGTCGCTGACATCCATCAGAGGCAACTTCCCGGACTACAGGCTCACCGCCATCTTCCAGCCGCACCTCTACACAAGGACCCGCGACTTTGCGGACGGATTTGCCGAGTCATTGAGCAATGTGGACAGGCTTATCCTCCTGGACATCTACCCTGCGAGAGAGGAGCCGATTCCTGGAGTGACATCGGAAATCATATTCAGGAATGTGACTGCACCGGAAAAGATTCTCCTCAGGAAGGAGGAACTGATGGACTACATGAAGGGAATTGAACTTGGAGAGAAGGAAGTGTTCGTCACAGTCGGAGCAGGCGATATAGACAGATTTGTGGGACCTATCGGAGAACTGTTAAAGGCCAAGGCATGAAAAAGACATTGAAATACATATTGACAGGAGCATGCGGCATTGTGCTGGCGGCGTGCATGGTCATGGCCTTCACAGCCGGTTCGAAGGCACGCAAGACCCTTACATGCACAGGTCTCGAGGTGGTCATCCTTGACAGCATGCAGAACAGTTTCGTGACAAAGGCCGACATCAGGGGCTATCTGGACAGGGAATACGGCACTTATGTAGGTGAGGTCATCGACAGCATCGACCTCACGAAAGTCGAGGACATCATAGACGGACGAAGCGCTGTACTGAAGAGCCAGGCCTATGTGACAAGAGACGGAATCCTCCATGTGGAAGTGACTCAGAGAAAGCCGGTCGTGAGGTTCCAGAAGAAGGACGGAGGCTTCTATGCAGATGCCGAAGGATACATCTTCCCGCTTCAGAGGACATACGCATCACATGTACATGTCATCGACGGAAACATACCGCTTGCGGCCAACAGCGGATACAAGGGAGCCATCGAGGACCCGAAGGAAAAGGAATGGTTCGAGCGTGTGATGAATGTCATCAACTACATCGATGGAAGCAAGACGTGGAAGGACAAGATCGTACAGATATCGGTGGATGAGGGAAGCGACCTGATACTTGTTCCGCGCGAAGGCAACGAAAGATTCCTGTTCGGACAGCCGACAGACATAGCGGACAAGTTCGACAAGATGGAAAAATACTACACAAACATCCTCCCGGCCAAGGGAGCAGGCTACTACAGGATAGTGGACCTGAAGTACGAAGGACAGATAGTCTGCAGAAAGAAATAAAGAAAAACAACATATGGAAATACAGGACAGATATATCGTAGCTGCCGACCTTGGAACATCCAAGGTTGCCCTCACCGTGGCAAAGGTGGAGGGAGAGAATGTCCAGATCGTGTTTTACACTGAAGTTCCTTCGGAAGGTATCAGGAACAGCAGCGTATTCAACGAGTCGCAGGCCAGCAGACCTCTCAAGGAGGCCATCAGCCAGGCAGAAAGCGCTTTGGGCATAAAGATCACCCAGGCGGTCGTAGGCATGCCTAAGCATCCGGTAAGACAGGAAGCGAACACAGGAAAGATTGACGGCAGAGGTTTCGACACCGACATCACCAGAGAGGACATCACTGAACTCAAGAGGTCCGCTCAGGACATGTATCCGCTCGAGAACCCGAACATGGAGGCCATCTATGGAGCCGTGGCCCAGTCTTTCTCCGACGGAGAGAACTTCCAGATCATCGAGAACGACATCATCGGAATGACCAGTGATGTACTCGAAGGAAACTTCAAGATATTCATCGGAAAGAAGAGCCCTCTTGCAAAGATAGACACAGTGCTGAAGAAATGCGACATCGTGGCTGCACGCAAGTACTTCACCGCCGACACCACAGCCAAGGCAGTGCTCATGGACTCGGAGATGGAGAACGGAGTGGCCATGATCGACTTCGGAGGCGGCTGTGTATCCGTATCGATATATCATGGAAGCATCATGAGGCATTACGCCTCGATTCCATTCGGAGGAAAGAACATCACTTCCGACATCCAGATCGAATCTGAAGGCAGCATCAGCAGGGATCTCGCAGAGAACATCAAGCTTGCATTCGGAGCATGCATGCCGGAGAAACTTCAGAATCTGAGCGAAAAGATCATCCACATCAAGAACGACAACGGAGAAGCCGACAAGAAACTTCCTGTAAAGTACCTTTCTGAGATCATCACCGCAAGAGTGGAGGAAATCCTTATGGCCATCTTCTATGAAATCCATGCTAGCGGTTTTGCAGACAAACTCATGAGCGGCATCGTCGTGACAGGAGGCAGCGCCCAGATCGCCAACCTCGGCAACCTCATCTATGAGATTTCCGGCTACAGGACCAGGACAGGATATCCGCGTCATCTTTTCTCATACCAGGGATGCGAGGGCGTGACAGACACTTCTGCTGCGACTTCGATAGGTCTTGTGATGGCGGCAAAGAACGACCGCACATTGAACTGCGCATTCAACGCCGAAGGATATGTGCCTGTTTCGGAGGTGGTACTGACCGGACCGGAAGAGGAAGAGCCTGAGGTGGAGAAGCCTGAAGAAGAGGAGAAGCCAAAGGAAACTCTGCTCGACTTCGAACCTGTCGAAGTGAATGAGGAGGAAAAGAAAAAGAAGAAGGAGAAGAAGCCTACCATCAAATGGAAGAATCCGTTCACCAAGTTCGGAGAATTCTGCGGAAGCATTTACGACACCGTCCAGAAGGACATAAATGACGAAAACTAGTTATGAGCACAGATAATTTTGAAATAGTACCTGAGACCTGGATTCCAGAGGAGTCCATCATCAAGGTCATCGGAGTCGGCGGCGGCGGATGCAATGCCGTGAACTACATGTACAAGAAGAGGATCGAAGGTTGTACCTTCATCGTCTGCAACACAGACAATCAGGCTCTTGACAAATGTGATGTGCCCATCAAGATACAGCTCGGCGAGGACGGACTCGGAGCGGGAACAAACCCGACCGAAGGACGAAACGCCGCACTCAACTCTCAGACCGAGATCGAGAAGATCCTGGATCATGACACAAAGATGCTCTTCATCACTGCCGGAATGGGTGGCGGTACAGGTACCGGTGCGGCTCCTGTAATCGCTTCGATGGCAAAGAAGAAAGGCATCCTTACTGTCGGAGTCGTGACGATTCCGTTCAGGAACCAGGGCAACGAGACCATGTCCAAGGCCATAGACGGTATCACAGAACTCGAAAACAATGTGGACAGCCTCCTCATCATCGACAATGAAAAACTCTTCGAAGTGTACGGAGACCTTCTCGTCCAGGATGCCTTCCCTAAGGCTGACGAGGTGCTTGCCACAGCGGTACGAGGCATCACGGAGATCATCAAGAAGAGAGGACACATCAACGTCGACTTCAAGGACGTATGCACCATGATGAAGAGCGACAACAGGACAGGAAGCAGATATGCCCTCATGGGATGCGGCACCGGTACCGGAAAGAACAGGATCGAGGATGCGGTCAAGAGTGCCCTCGAATCCCCTCTGCTCAACGACTTCGACCTCAACACAGCCCAGAAGGTACTGATCAATGTCACCACAGGAGCCAACAAGGACGGACTTACAATGAGCCAGTACGGAGAAGTCAGCGAGATGATCAAGAAACACACTGGCAATGCCAACAATTTCAAGAGCGGTCTCGTATTCGATGAAAGCCCGGAATTCGGCGACAGGGTAAACATCACCGTAATCGTCACTGGAATCAATATGAATGTGGCCCTTCCGCAGACCGAGATCGGCAATATCATCATGATCGACAACAACTTCGTCTACGAAAGACAGAAGGCTGCTTCAGAGGACGGCATCAATCTTCCGCAGGTCAAGGTACACAAGATCGGATACAACAGCACCCAGGTAAGGAAGAAACTTGTGTTCGACAAGAACAACAAGCCGGCTCTTCTTGTGACAGAGGACCAGAGCAGAAGCGAACTTGAGAACGTTTCTGCATTAAGAAGAAAAGCTCAGCCTGCTCAGAATAGGGAGGAATTATAATTTTTACTATTTTTGCGCCCTGAAAAACAATTGAATATATGGAACGTAAGACAAGGGTAAGATTTGCCCCATCTCCGACAGGACCTCTCCACATGGGAGGCGTAAGAACAGCACTCTACAACTACCTCTTCGCAAAGCAGCGTGGAGGAGACTTCATCATAAGAATTGAAGACACTGACTCTCAGCGTTTTGTACCGGGAGCAGAGAAATATATCATCGAGGCCCTCAACTGGTGCGGCATCGTGCCGGACGAAGGTGTTGACGCTGCAGGAAACGTTGTCGAGACCGCTTCTGAGCGTCATCCGCACGCTCCGTACAGACAGAGCCAGAGAAAACCTATCTACCGCCAGTATGCCGAGCAGCTCGTGGCTGACGGATTTGCATACTACGCATTCGATACAGCCGAGGAACTCGGAGCAAAGCGTGCTGAAATGGAGGCTGACGGCCAGACATTCATCTACGGTATCCCTACACGTATGGGTCTGCGCAACTCGCTCGTACTCCCTGAGGCCGAGGTGAAGGAACTTCTCGAGACACGCACAGACTGGACCATCAGATTCAAGATGCCTGAGAACAGGGTCGTGAAGATGGACGACCTCATCCGCGGTCACGTGGAGGTGAACACAGACACACTCGACGACAAGGTGCTCTGGAAGAGAGCGGACGAACTCCCGACATACCACCTTGCTAACATCGTGGACGACCACCTCATGGAGATCACAGAGGTCATCCGCGGCGAGGAGTGGCTTCCGTCGCTCCCTCTCCACTACCTCCTTTACGAGGCATTCGGATGGACAGAGACACAGCCTCGCTTCGCCCACCTTTCACTCCTTCTCAAGCCGGACGGAAAGGGCAAGCTCAGCAAGCGTGACGGAGACCGTCTCGGCTTCCCTGTGTTCCCGCTCAAATGGGTCAATGCAGAGGGCGAGGTTTCACGCGGTTACCGTGAGGACGGATACTTCCCTGAGGCATTCGTGAACCTTCTTGCGATGCTCGGTTGGAATCCTGGTGATGACCGCGAGCTTTTCAACCTTGAGGAGCTTGTACAGGTATTCTCTCTTGAGAGAGTGATCAAGTCTGGTGCAAGATTCAATGCTGACAAGGCAAAATGGTTCAACAAGGAGTACCTCCGCATGAAGGATGTAGCATCTCTCGTTGACGCATACATCCCTGTTCTCGAGTCAAAAGGAATGCAGATCGTTGACTGCCCTGCATGTGCACTTACAGCAGGTTCCAAGATGACAGTCACCGGAGCTGATTTCGAAAACAAGATATTCTCCCGCCAGTATGTAGAAAGGATCGTTGCACTGATCCAGGAAAGAGCGACATT
>JAEIGA010005828.1_pt1 | contig 18762 bp, 7 predicted proteins | sample 9270691 | NCBI WGS metagenome assembly JAEIGA01 (sample SAMN17057246, study PRJNA624740) | gut metagenome | biome: biome; isolation source: fecal sample | host: Bos grunniens | place: China: Xizang | collected 2019 | reverse complement strand
TGTATGACATAAATTAATTATTTCGCTTTAGGGAACTCTATAAGGGCAAAACCACCCTTAGTAGCAGCGGTAAATACAACGAGTTTACCGTTTACCTCAGCTGCATTACATTGAGCAGCGCAAGCGCCAATAGTCTTGTTAGCATCTGGCTCTGATGGATCAAGACTATAATGATATGTAGGTTCCCACAATACCTCTTCATCGTACAACACTTCTGCTAACTTGATTAGAGCAGCCTTTGTATCCACACCATCTGTTATATCTTGTACGAAGAGACCAGGGCCAGAACCAATACGCTTACCATTGTTGTAAGGAGTAGAGAACATGAGGTAGCGTCCACGATTGAATTCCACTACTTGAGGATCTACACCACCACGTGGATTCAAACCTGCTTCTGTCATATCCAACTCAATATCTTCCATCAATGGTACACCATTTACATCCATTAAGCGGATAACTGCCATGTAATGGCTCTTGAAGATGTATTGACCTGCCTCTGGAACCTCATTGATATAGCCGTAATATGGGAATGGAACATCAAGGATGATTTCAGTTGGGTTAGAGAATTGGTTGAAGTTAGTAATTTGAACGCGATATACTTTCTCAGCAGAACCCTCTTGGCCGCAGAAGAATGCATAGCCATTACCTGATTGATCAATATTTACTGAAATATTATCACCTAAACGTGCTGGAGCACCAATCGTATCACCATATTCATCAATACCGAGCACACCATCCCAAGCCCAAACATCAGGAGCTGCATTGGCGTCTGCATAGTGATAAACCTTGAGAGGAGCATCAGCATTAAGTGTAGTAGTGAGGTTACAGATGTAGATATGGCCATGGTTCAAACTACCAGAGCTAACTACGTGTGTACCCCCTTCAACACCAGTAGTATTAAGAGCTATCTTGTTGCCTGCATTATCTGCCAAAAGATCAGAAACCTTGTATAGGTGTGGGAATGCAGAACCATCATCGTTGCGTGATACTACGAGTACATGCTCACCATCGAAGTCTGTACCACGAGTATTCTCAGCTGCGAACTCAGCTGGAGCATTCTCAGTGGCTACAGAGAAATCGTGAACTACTGCAGAAGTAAAATCAACACCTGGTGTTGGAGCTGATTGGAAAGTAATATCCAATACAGTCTCAAGACCCATGAATTCAATAATCAATTGACCTGGGTTAGAGGCAGAGATCTTATCATTTTGCATAGTGGTAAATCTATAAGTAGCGCGAGATGGGATGACGTTGATGCTACCGAAGATAGCTTCTGTCTCCTCTGGCATACCTATAGCTACAGCACCATCAAAGAGAAGTGCCTTTACCTCCTCACCATTGCTGGCTTTTTTCATAATAAGTTGATCCAACATAGGAGCTGACGTAGGGTCTAAAAGGTTGATAACTACAGTATAAGCTTGCTCGATTCCTTGGTTGATTACCTTGATGGTTTGTACCAATTGCTTGCCATCCTCTGAAGCACCTTGAGTAAAATCATAGGTCTCTTTGTCAAGTGTTGCACCTAATGACAAAGATGCAGTAAATTGAATAGCCTCAATGTTGGTCTCAGCTGCTACATCGTTGAATGTAACAGTGAATGTCTCGTTGTTAACCTCACCAGAATAAGTAGTGTTTTTAATAGAGATAGTTTTGATTTTAGCCTCTATTGTGCCTTGTGGATCTGGGTCAGGGCAACCAGTTAATAGTACGCACAATGCACTGGCGATACTAAAGAATAATAGGTTTTTTTTCATGATTAAAATGTATTTACTGTTAATAGATATTTATCAATATTACTCCCACTCAGGATTTTGTGAAAGTGTATATCCTTTGCTCTTATAGAGTGTGATTTGACCAGATGGGATAGGATTGATGTAGTTACGTTTAAGAGGACGATTACGTGCAGCTAAAGTGTTACGCAAGATATATCCCTCTTTAGTCACAGTGTCATTTGCAGTAGGACTTACTGTACCAACTAGGATAATCTCACCTGCTTTTTGTGGGTAATTGCTAGTTTGGATATATGCACCATAACGAATATCAGGGTTACATTGATTCCACATGTAATCTAGTTTGCACCAGCGCTTGAGATCTGCGTTGCGGAAACCTTCCATACAGAGTTCTACGCGACGCTCACGACGAATCTCCCAAAGCATAGCATCGGTCACACCACCATCTGCATTTTGTTCAATTTGCAAACGCTTAGGATCGTCAAAGGCAACACCATTAATGGCTGGTTGACCACCAAGTATTTGCAATGTTGGCAAGTTGACATCCTCGCGTGCGCGAATCTTATTAATTGACTTATCCAGATCTGCTTGTGTAAATGCAGCACCAGTCAACAAGTATAGTTCGTATGCGGCCTCTGCATAGTTGAGCAATACTTCCGCATAGCGTATACAAGGTGCATCGGTAGTGTTTTTCTCTTTTGCCCAAGTCGCATTTTTCTCACCAGCTTTGCTATCATCCATAAACTTGTTCCAAGAGTAACCAGAAAGCGCATAGCTAAATGGCTTAGGTTCGTTGCCTTTGATACAATATTGTGTTCGAATACACATACCGAGACGAGGGTCGCGGCCTGCGAAAAAGTCCTTATCGGTCTTAGCTAGCCAATTAGCATCTTTAGTATAGATAGGCAAACCACAGGTATCCACAAATGACTCTGCCAACGATTTGCTCAAACCAGATTGAGCCTCGGTGTAAGAGTAAGCCAAGGTGGTGTGAGCCAAAAGACCATCTTCGTATTGGCGATACATAATAACCTCCGTATTGCTACTCAAGTCCTCGCTCGTGAACAAGCTCTTGTAAGATGGAGCAATGGAATATTTATTAGAGTTCATCACCATCTCTGCTGACTTTTTTGCCATAGTGAGGCATTCTTCTGCCATCTTAAGATCAATATTGTGGTATTTGAGGTAGGTTCCCTCGCGAAGCAAGAGACGTGATGCCATAGCCGCTACCACATATTTGTTAATTTGTAATTGACCATCATCAGCACGAACACTATCCATAGCGTATTGGAAGTCTGCCATAATGCAAGAGTCCACATATGCACGTGGGTCGCGATCTTTATACAAATAGTCCATATCTTCCTTGTTAGTGCTGAGCTTAGGCACGCGATCGTACCAGGGTACATCACCATAGCGGAATACCAGATTACTGTAGTAGTAAGCACGCAAGAAGCGTGCAACACCACGCCAGTGATTCTTTGCAGCGTCACTTGCATCAATGCGATGGATATTTTCCAAGACATAATTAGCTTTACGGATATTGGTAAATGACCATGAGCCATCCGACTCTGGAACAACCAAAGGAGTGAGGTTTTTTTGCTCAACGTCTGAGGCAAAATCATCGTTGGATGTCTCGCCCATTAAGAATTGTCCGTGTGATGATCCAGAACCATAGCCAGAAAAGACCGAGGTGTAGAATCCATACATAAAAGCACGTGCTTGGGCTTCATCCTTCCAATATTCCTCATCGGTGAAATCATCGTAAGGAGGTTGATTGAGAAAACCTTCGCAACCAGTCAACGTAAAGGCCATAATCATAGCCCAAACGGATATAAAAATATATTTAGTTTTCATGTTTATGAAAGTTTCAATGTTTCAATATTCAATGTTTCATTACAATGAGATTTGCAAACCACAGCTAATTTGGCGAGTAAATGGATAGATACGTCCGAATCCCATAGCGCCACCATCACCGGCAGAAGTTTCAGTCTCAGGGTCAATTGGTAGGTCACCCAAATGATCAATCTCACATACATTCTCTGCGCTAAAATATACGCGGAATTTTTGGAAGTTCATTTTCTTGAGCACCTTGCTAGGCAAGCTATAACCCACGGTGATATTCTTCAAACGAAGATAACTCATATCCAAAAGATAGCGTGTTTGGCAGAGATAGTTGAAACCAGCTGCTGAATATTGTCCAGGTTGGTTAGTTTCAGCCAAACGTGCATAGAATGCGTCCGTATTCTCTGGTGTCCAATAGTCTGTTTGGTGCGCATAATATGTACCCTCAGAGAAATTCCATCCTGGAATCATCATGGTACCAGTAGCCCAATATTGGCGTGAACCTACACCTTGGAAGAAGATATTGAGATCAACACCCTTCCAGTCCAAACCAATCTTGAAGTTGTACTCATAACGTGGTGTGGTGTTACCAATACGACTCCAGTCGCCATGGTTGTCCACAGTCTTATCTCCCCAGGTGATTTCGCCATCACCATCAAGATCCTTGTATTTTACATCACCAGGACCATACTTGTAACCATATCCACTACTCTTTTCAAAATATGATTGTGAAGCAATACCATCAACCAATGTGCCATCTTCATTGAAGTCACTCTCTTGGAAGAGTCGATCGGTGGTGAAGCCCCAGATCTCACCAATAATTTTACCCTCGTAGTTGCTACCATCAATAACAGATGAAGTCTGGCGTGGGTGCTTGGTTACGATGGTCAACGCGTCTGCAAGGTTAGCAGATACTGTCAAGTTTAGACCATTAGAGAAACGATGGCGATAATCAATACCCAATTCCCAACCATTAGTTGTCAATTGTGCTGCATTCTCATATGGAGCAGAAGTACCGAAAGTACTAGGAACCTCGCTACCACCTACCACCATGCCATCGTTGATACGACGATAAATATCAAAAGTAAGTCCCAAATCATCGTTTAAGAAACGTGAGTCAAGACCAAAGTTCATAGTTTTGATTGTTTCCCAAGTGAAACCATCTGCCAATGCATTAGGCATAGAGAATGCCAATACATTGGTTTCACCAATGATCCAACCACTATTAGAAGATGACATAATAGCACGGAAACGGTTGTCACCAATGTCTTGGTTACCGATTGAACCATAAGAAGCACGTAATTTGAGGAAGCTCCAATATGGATTAAGTACTTCCCAGAAGTTTTCCTCGCTAGCTACCCATCCAAGTGATCCAGAAGGGAAGAAGCCCCATTGTTGGTCAGTAGGGAAACGAGAAGAACCATCAACGCGTCCGTTCAACTCAACCAAGTAGCGGTTTTTATATGCGTAGTTAGCACGAGCAAAGAAACCCATAATAGCCCATGAGGTGTGGCTACCATAGATGAACTTATCACCTACAGATAGAGATATCTCAGGCTTGCTTTGATCAAGCATATCGCGAATCTCAGAGTTGACATAATCAACTTCCTTGTACTCAATATTCATACCCGCAAATGCGCTGAAATTATGTGCGTCGTTCCAAGTATGCTTGTAGCGAAGTACGGCATTACCAGCATGGTAGCTACGATTCCATTGGTATTTATCAACTTTGTTACGTGCAGTAGCAGCCCAATTGTCAACCAATGCCATACTACCACTCCAGAAATCCCAGCCACCTACGGTACCACCACGCTGTGTCTTAGCTTGGTTATCGAGGTTGTAAGTATAATCAATATCCAAAGTCAAATCAGGAGTACCCAATACCAATGTTGCACCTACAGAGAAACGCATATAATCCTTAACATTGCTATCCATATTGGCAGCAGCAGTCTCAGTGATAGAGTTGCGGAATGGTGTTCCCTGATAGGTACCATATGGCATAATAGATGGCCAACGATAGAGGTAGTAAAGGGCATCGTAAGATGTTCCACCAAAATTAAAAGGTGTCTCCAAATCAGTACGTGTATAGAGCGCTTTACTGCGAACTTTGAGCCAAGGCTTGATCTCAGTATCGGTAGAATAGTTGATAGAATAACGTTTATAAGAATCTGGGTTAACTTTTACTACACCACCTTGTCCCATATAGCTGAGTCCCATATAGTAGTTGGTTTTGCCAGCTGTACCAGAGAAACTCATGTTGTGTTGTTGGCTGAATGAGAAATCCTTAATATATTCATCAGCAGCATTCCAACTGCGATAGAAGTGAGGAACACCTGATTTCAAAATAAAGTCACGACCTTCAACCATCTCAGGACCTAGATCAACACTACCAAACATTTGATCCCACTCGCGCATCATCTCAATATCACTCGCATCCCAAACAAGACCACAAGCATTGGTAAAGATAGTGGTACCAGGAACTCGACGATTACGCGCCTCCAGTGCCATCTCAGCACCTACATAGGATTTAGCTACCTCAGGCAAAGCGGTAGGAGTTGCCCAAGAGAAGTTATTGGAATAATTAACGGTGAACTTAGATTCCAAGCCGCTACCAGATTTAGTAGTAATAAGGATCACACCGAATGCAGCACGTGTACCATAGATACTAGAAGAAGCAGCATCCTTCAACACAGAGATCTCTTTGATGTCATCTGCATTAATCATAGAGATATCACTAATCTCTACTCCATCCACAAGGATAAGTGGTTGACTACCGCTTTCATTGAGCAAGGTACCTACAGCACCACGGATACGAAACTTAGGAGAATCACCCAAACGACCAGAAGAGTTAGTAACGGTTAAACCTGCTACTGCACCTTGCATACCAGTACCTACGTTGGCAATAGGACGACCTTCGAGTTGATCTTCTACACTAATAGATCCTACTGCACCTGTAAGGTTGGCTTTGCGTTGGGTGCCGTAACCTACAACTACTACTTCTTCCAAAGCGCGAGTATCTTCGCGCAAGGTGGTGTTGATAACACTGCGACCATTCACTTTTTCTGTCACGGTTGTGTAACCGATATAAGAAAATTGCAATTGCGCATCACTGGCAGCATTAATGGTATAATAACCATCAAAATCGGTAATAGTACCATCGGTAGTTCCAGTTACGACTACACTTACACCAATAAGTGGTTCACCTTGTACATCTGTCACCAGACCTGTAACCACATTAGCATTGGCTACCAACATAGTAGCCAATGCAATGAATAAAAATGCTAATCGTTTCATTTTATAACTTTCTTTCCATTAATAATATACAAACCCTGAGGTAAGTTAGACTCGTCAGTTCCAAGATATTGTCCCGTAATGGTGTAAATTCCTGTCTTGACGATAGGAGTTACTACGATATTATCCACAGCAGTTTTAGAGAACACATAAGTAATCTTGTCTGTATCTGGAGCAGAAACGGTGCAACTATTGTCAGCAGAAGGCATTGCCCATGCACATACACTACCAGCACCTGAAGCATATACGTTGCCTGCTACGTCGAATACCACATTCCAGCATGATTGTGCAAATGTTGTTTCCAATCGTCCAGCAGCTTCCAATGTAGGAACGCCATTTGCATCATACTTGATATCCCAGATGAGAATACCATTAGTAATCGCGGTAGCCAATTGAGTCATATCCTGATTAAAGCCAAGTGCACCACGTGTACGACCACCAAGTGTACCAGCGGAATTGTAGTCCACTTTACCCTCTTTGTTGATGTGGATAAGAGCAGGTATCTCAGCGTTATCAGCAGAACGGTCTTGGCTAATCCACCAACCATATGCATCAGGTTGGATATAGCTGTTACCATTTTGTTGCAAGAAGTCTGCATTGTCAAAAATCATAGCTGTAGGAGCTTGCTCCCATGGAGTAGTGAGTTCGCCAATATTGTATTGGTACAAGCCCATAGGGTGCTTGAGACCATCGTACTTGATATCCTCGTCAAATGTGTAGATCACGCGGTCTTTACCAGTGCCCTCAACCCAAATGTGGCTGATAGAACCGTGGATATCCTTGCCATCTGCTGCGGTATAGATACCATCTGCTGCAGGAGTACCTCCAAAGATAGGATTCAACACGTTGGTATTAGCAGGATCCATGATGTAAGCATTATTAGGATAAACGTCTGCCCACTCACTAATATATAATAGGTGATCAGGACCTACAGTCACACGGCATGGAGCACTAACGGCAGCACACCATTTGTCGGATGTTACTTTCTCTACAAGCTCAAGTGTTGCATCATAGATGTAGATTGCTTTGTTCTCCAAGATCTTGTCACCAGATGACTCTGCCACATAGAGTTGGCCAAAGTATGGTGAGTTGTAGTCGTTATCAATATCCATACCCTTAGATGCAACCATTTTCTCTGGCAAGTTGTCAATAGCCCAGAGAGGCTCGTTATTGTTGAGTGGCAAACTCTTAGCTTTGAGTGCCCAGTGATAGTCGCCAGTTTCGATATCAAGACCACTAAGATTCATCTCTACACGGTGTGGTCCTTTGGTACGATATTCTGCGTTATTCATAGGTACAGTTGCTACCACTTGTTTCGCCTCGTCAAGCAATAGTAACTCAAGTCCAGACGCAGGAGCATTCAATGTATAGGCAATGATTACCTTGTTTTCTGTACTCAAAGCAGCAGAAGACATACTAGAAGTATAAGCGTTCAATCCTTCTTTACGCATACCTGTATCTTCTCCTGGATCTGTGTTATCAGGTTGCTCACCCTTCTGTACACGTGGATAAGTCTCACGGTTGAGTGGAACACGAGTAGTGTATGTATTATTGGTATTAGGCAATGCATATACCATCAAACGCTCATTAGTGTTAGATACGATGTAAAGGTTACCTGCAGCGTCAAAGTCAACACCCATGGTTACGCATTCGCCCTCACCCCAGCGGATGGTGTATTGCTCGGTCAATGTAGGTTTGCCTTGATTGTCGTATTCAATAGACCATAGTTTAACGGTGTTATACTCAGTACCCATAGCGAGAAGTGTACCATCAGCATTTACTGCCATACCACCTTGTTGAGCAGCGTCTATACCATTATTAGCGATATTGAAGTCCACTTCACCCTTGCTGTTCACGTGAATCAATGCTGGTTTAGCGTAGCTACTATTGTAGCGGTATTGACTCATATAGAAGCCACCACGGTGGTCAGGAGCTAATTGGCCACTACCGTTCTCCATAAAGCTATTAGTCATATCGTTGTATATTCTAGCAGTAGGTTCAACGTTCCATGGTAGGCTATCCAATTGACCAATATTATATTGTGAGATATGGCTGTATACAGTACCCATTGAGTTATCACGGTCATAGGTGTAGAGCACCTCGTCTTTACCTACACCAGTAACGTAAGCTTGCATAACTGGATTACATACCACTTTAGTACCTTTCTTGAGCTGACCAGTAGCTTTGCTACGCTTGCCATCAAATACGGTGAGGAAAGTGCCATTAGGTTTGCTAGCCTCCATGATGTATACACCAGCAGAAGTAAATGAAGTACTACTAACGAATACATCGCCGTTAGGAGCTACAACTGGACGAGATAATGCCCATTGATAATTGGCGGATGTATTGTTAGCACCCCATTCGATATTACCATGCCATGCGTTAGCGCCTTGGTTGGTGACATCTTGGAAGTCGCTACTAAGCACAAAGATACCCATAGAAGAGTTACGATAGGATGCAGCAGGACGACCTCCTCCCTCACCACTACATTGACCAGCAACAGAGTTACTTACATATACACGACCAAAATATGGGCTAGTAGGAGTTTTATCTACAGCTACACCACGAGCTGCGTAGAATTGGAAGATCTCCTCGTCGCTAGAAATCTTAGCTGGGTAAGCTACAGGACGAGCACTAGCAGTGATGCTATAGTGATCAAATGCAGTTTTACCAAATGGGTTAGATATTTTGTTAAGACCTTTCTTAAGTGCTCCTACTGATTGTGAAGCTACAATTTCGTTGTTCTTCTCAATAGAGATAGTTACATCGGTTGCATCTTCGTTAAGACGGAAGATGAAGTTCTTGCCATCGTAATTTACCTCACCAGCGTAAATGTTTGCAACAGGAGAAGTGAGTGTTTGATAGTGGTTCATGCCATATCCCTCTGCAATGGTCATAACGTGCATGATATAACCTTCTACCCAAGCCAAAGTTTGGTTGTTAACAACGTTAGCAGTTGCCAGACCTGGATAAGGATCACTAGCAACTGGAGCATTAGCAAGACCGTTTGTAACATCAAACATTTGGAATTGGTCTGCATTGTTGGTTGGTCGAACCATATAAGCATGACCAGCATATTTCATAAAGGATGCACCATTGATTGCACTCACAGTACCTTGTGGCATAATAGTGAGTTGCTTGTTGGTTAGATCTTCAGTAGTCGTCTCTGAAGTAACAGAAGCAGCGTTGTTATCTTCGTTGTATGCCACTTGGTACATAGTTTTACCTTCGCCGAGATAGTATTTGCTCTCCCAACGTGCACCGCTTACAGCAAATGAGTTTCCTTTTACTCCACTTACCTCAAAGAATTTAGTAGGATTCTCTAGGTTCTCATCCCATGTGTAGAACACTCCAGAGTCTTTAACTTTGGCTACGAGGTAATTGTCAGCAGTAAAGCCCATGTCGCAGAACTCGACACCTGTAGGGAGTGGTAACGGAGTGGTAACGGTAAAGTCAAGAGAATGTTGGGTAATGACACCATTTGCCAAGACATAAACCTTACCATTGCGATACAACGCGCGTGTTACATTGTTAGGTATATTTGCTTGTGAACCGATCAATTCGAATTCATATTTATCCAATGCAACCACGTCACTTTCGCCTTCTGGATAATCAGTTACATGCAAGCGATTGTTTTTCATGCGAACTTTCACTTGTCCTATTTCCTCTGCAGCTACGGTGATTTCTTCGGTAACAGTACCATAGCTAGCCTTAGTTACTACAAGTTTGTAAGTGCCAGGTTGAAGATCGTAGAAAGCGAATACACCATTGTACCAATCGTCGGTAGTTTTCTCTGCCACTTTGGTATCACCTTTATAGAGTTCTACCTTAGCACCATTGAGTGGCAACCATTGGTCATCTGAGTTCTTAACATATACGAATTTAGGTTCTCCTAACACGTCTACCTTCTCGTTGCTAGATTTTACCCAACCACTGATAGTAGCTGTTTGTGGTAATGGAGCACCAAACCACTTGTGGAAGTGTTGGAACATACGAAGAGCCTCAAGACGGCAGTAATCTTCGTTCATCAAACGGTGTGTCTCAGGAGCATAATCGTGGAAGCTTCCCTCGCTAAGGAATCCAGGAACGGTCAATGGACGCAACACACCAAGACCCATATCGTCACCGTAGAAAGTAAAGTCACCACGGAGAAGTGGTTTAGGACTAGTCCAAACAGTCAATTCGTTCAAGATTTGCAAATTACCGCTGCTAGCAGCCATAAGATCAGACTGTGGCACAGTAGGTTGATCATTATAGCCATGATAGAGCATAAGCAAATAGTTAGTTTGGCCGTTAAGTGCGTTAGAGTGGATAGATAAGAAGTGATCCACATTGTTAGCATTAGCCTCCTCTGCAATCGCGCTAAGGTCGCGGTCATCACCATTACGTAGCTCTGCTTTCTCTGCTTCGGTAGCACCTGGATAGTAATCCAAGTCACGGATACCAGATTTGTTGGTACGGCGAGACATGATGACTGTAGCACCAGCTTTCTTTAGCATCTCTTCCAAAGCAAGCGCTTTTGCCAAGTTAGACTTACTCTCCCAATATCCTTCAGGATTGGTCCAAGTTTCTGGAACAGGGATAGTCCAGCAGCTGCGGTCGTTGCTATCATAGCCTCCGTGACCAGCGTTCAGGTAAATCTTGACACCACTCAAGTCGGTACGAGTAACTACCTCTTTGCGTGCTGCCAAACGAGCTGCTTGACGTTTCTTCTCTGCTTCGAGACGATGTGTCTCAGCTGCCACAAAGATAGAACGCTCTATCTCTGACAATTCACGAGTGTTATGATTGTTAATGTTACGAGAGATATAGCGGATATGATCAATCTCGTCATGTCCAGTATAAAACTCTTGCATACCTGAAATGTGGTTATTATCCAACCATTTAGGTGCATTCATACGTCCCATAGAACGTACATCATTACCATTAATATCGCACACAAATGTGCCATATTTGGCGGTTACATAAACAAGATGTTTACCATCTGGTGAAACACTTGCCCAAAAATAACTAGCATCGTCTCCGTTAGGAGCCAACACATAACTCGTTTCGCCATTTGTAACCAACATCTTTTGATCTTGGATACTGACGGTAGGCTTTGCTACCAGCATAGTAGCAAACAATAAGCCTAAAAAGAAAGTAATTTTACGCATATTTTATTGGTATTTGATTATTGTACAACATTGCCTAACATATCATAAGTTACACCCTGACGCATGATGTATACTTGTCCTTCTTCAATCCACTTAATGGTTTCAGGGTTATTAGTTTCTACATTCTCTACAGCATCTGCCAATGCAATAGTGATCTTCTGTACCTCACTCCATGTATCTCCTGCATTCGGGATACGTGTCTTAACACGCCAATAATAATCACCATGAGGGAGATACTCCAAATTAATACGCAATTTTGTCTCAAAAGATGGTTGAGTTACTTCTTGAGCAAACACAATATCATTCATAGCTTCATCCTTGGCAAACTGAATAATATAGCTATCCGCATTTGCTACTGCATTCCATGTAAAGGTAAATGGCAAAGCTTTCACTGCTCCACCAAAAGGTTTAAGGTTTGTGGTTGCAGAAGGTGTTCCCAACGCTTGTCCTAAAATACGCAGAGCATATTCATTATTGTATTTATCAAGCACACTCACTGCAATTTGGTGAGTAGAAGCTGATATTTCTGTAGGCAAGGTAAATTCTGATGCATACGATATACCTACCAACATATCACCGCGTGAATATACATTAGCTAATTTTAACGAGTCATTTGGTACTGCATAAACTGCAAAATGAACATCGCTATCCGCATGTTTCCAAGAAAGAACTTGACCACTCAATGACAAATCTTCCACCATAGTTCTTTCAGCAGCTGGTTTCCAGTTGATAGCTGGAGGCAATGCCAAATCATGATACTCAGCACCCTCTTTTGTAATATTAACGCGTAATTTAGCACTATTAGTCCAAGCACGAGTATTATACCAAATTGCACCTGGAGCATTATCCATTACAACACGGTTATACATGGTTTGATCGCATATTTCCGTAGTATTAAATGTACCATCTTCGTATTTATACAATGCCATACTAGAGTAAAAATGCTTACCAAAACGATTGCACAAATTAGCCCACCACTTACTTAGTTTCTTATAATCTTGACCACCACCTATCTTCCAATAGAGTTGAGGAGAAATATAGTCTACGGTTCCTTCCTCTAGCCATGCCACTGGATCGCAATATATCTCAGCATACATGTTACCACCTGTAATATTATAAGGTAAGGTTATGCCTCGCTTAGATGCAACGCTGCTATCCGTAGTCCAAATACCAAAAGGAGATACACCAAAGGTCACCCATGGTTTAACGGCCTGAATGGTGTCATAGACATCTTTTATCATCATGTTCACATTTTGGCGACGCCAATCACCTACATTCATATCCGCAGGTTTATATTTTGCCACACTCGCTGCGTCTTGATTGGTTGTACCACCATATGGATAAAAATAATCATCCATCAGTAATCCATCAAGATCATAATTGTTAATGATATCTCCCACCACTTTCTTAATTTGTTGACGCACCTCTGGTAAAGCAGGATCTAGAATAATATCCACCTTGTAATAGAGCAACCATTCTGGATGAGTATGCTTGTAGTTCAGTTGAGTGGTATCGTTATTACCCGTCCAATCACGATGATTACTATCGCTACCACCACGATTGTTATAGCGATAAGGATTGATCCATCCATGGCAAGCTAGACCACGTTTGTGACACTCGTCAATACAAAATTGCAATGGATCCCATCCTGGATCAACTCCACGACCATTATTCAAATAGCTAGACCATGGTTCATAACTAGACTTATACAATGCATCACAAGCAGGACGAATATGGAACATCACCGTATTCATATTAAACTTGACACATGCATCAAGAAGACTTATTAACTCTTTTTGTTGAGCCTCCATACCCTTAGTGGTAGATACTGGCCAGTCAATATTAACAACTGTTGTCAACCAAGTTGCACGCATCTCACGCTTTGGATTAATACTCTGAGCAAGCATGCAGATACATACAAACATTAAAAGAAAAAGTGCGGAAAATCTTTTCATGTATATCAAATTTGCGGGTTATTGTTATATAAATCAAAAACAGCCGCAAAGTTACAATTTTTTTTTAACATACACAAACATTTTGTACAAATATAATATTTATATTATCAAGTTCAGTTATTAAATGAACACCATGGCACAATATACGATAAAAGATTTGGAAATGTGGAAAAAAAAATGTACCTTTGCAGGAAATTTTGTAAAATCGTTTTAATCACTCTACAATCATGAAAACATTTGCACGTTTGCTATGTATCGCAGGATTACTTTCCTTTATTTCTTGCACTTCTACCACTCCTCCTATGTCTATTCACTGGGAAATGGGTAAAAACGATGTCAAACCAGGCATCTGCGAACTATACTATACCATTACTAATCATAGTACTAAACCTATAACCAATGAGGGATGGACATTATATTTCAATTATATGTCACTCCATCCTATTTATACAGAGGGAGATCAAATTTTACAAACAGAATTGCAAGCTAGTTACCATAGCATTACCCCAACAACTGATTTTCAAACTCTTTTACCCGATTCTAGTCGTACCTTCAAACTACTCTTCAAAGGCAACGCTATTCGCCAAACATCACGTCCCGAAGGATTTTTCTTGGTAAAGGATGGTAGTAAAAAACCTATATCTATCCCATGCACATATTCGCCTTTTACTAGACAAGAACAAATGAAACGAGGCATCGTAACCTGGGAGAAAACACCTTATGCTGAAGGATCATATGTTTTTGATTATGTGCAACATATATTGGATGCGCCTACTAATGAACACGTACAACCACTATTACCTCAACCCAAACATGCCACCTACTCTGAAGGTGTTTGTGAGGTAGCAAATGCCGAATTGGTCATCCGCACCAATGCAAACATGGTTAAAGAAGGTTACACCTTAATCATCACTCCAGATCAAATTACCATTGAAGCGGGTGACGATGCTGGTGTTTTCTACGCGAAACAAACTCTTAAACAATGGGGTGAAATCATACCTTGTGGTACCGTAACCGACTACCCAGACTTACATCACCGCGGTATCATGTTGGATGTTGTACGTAACTACTACCCTGTTGATTCTATCTTCCGCATACTTGACGTAATGGCTTACCACAAGCTCAACGTATTACACTTCCACCTTACAGATGATGAAGCTTGGCGACTAGAAATACCAGGATTACCTCAACTTACTGCTATCGGTGGACACCGCGGATATACCACAGACGAGTCAAAATGTTTATTGCCTATGTATTGCGGCGGTTGGGATCCTAAAGCAAACACTACTGCCAATGGATATATCACACGCAAAAAATATATTGAACTACTCAAATATGCAGGTGAACGTCATATTCGTGTCATACCTGAAATAGATATGCCAGGACACATGCGAGCTGCTAAAAAGGCAATGGGTAACCTATTGACTGACAGTGATTTTGACGCACGAGTTTATAAATCGGCTCAGAACTATACAGACAATGTGATTGATGTAACCAAACCATATGCTATCCAATTCATCGACCATGTCGTTACCGAGATTGTGAAGATGCACAAGGAAGCAGGCTATCCTTTGACCCAATTCAATATAGGAGGAGATGAGGTTCCTAAGGGAGCACTTACAAAAGAGGAGCACCAAGCATTCATTGACCAAGTTTTGGCTATTCTTGAGCGTTATAACCTGCAACCAATGGGATGGGAAGAAATCACACACTTCTGCAAACCAGAAAGTAAAGCTGTATGCTACTCATGGCTCAACAGTAACACCAAACCATTAGAAATGGCAGAAGCAGGATATCCTGTTGTTCTTGCAAATGCTAATCGTCTATATTTTGACTTCGCTTATTGCAATCACCACGAGGAAAAAGGACTCAACTGGGGAGGATATACAGACGAATATCGCTCGTTTGATTGGGAGCCTCTCATGCACCCAAATGTAATCGGAATGAACGCACAACTCTGGGGAGAAGTCATCCGCTCATTCAGCCAAGTTGAATGGCAAATTTATCCTAAGATTTACGGACTTGCTGAACGTGCTTGGAACAACCGCAGCGCTCTAACTCTTGGAGACTATAACCAATTGGTATACAACACTTTCTTACCACAGCTAGCTGCTGCAAATCGTAACTTCCACATACAACAACCAGGTGTCAGATTGGCTAATATAGACAATCCACAATTGCAACTCGACAAGAGCCATTTGCTCATTCAAATGAACAAGGTCATGCAAGGTGGCGAACTACTATATTCGCTTGATGATGGAGAGTGGAGAGTTTATAATAACACTACTGCTATTCCTGCAAGCACCAAAATTGTCAAAGCTAAAGTTCAATACCTTGGTAAAGAGAGTAATACTACATGGTTGTGGATTGAGGACCAACATCAACTAGATACAAACGCACAAGAACAAAACACAGGCGCAACCTTTTAATTTTATTAGGTATCAACACTTATTCAATCTTTGCTTAACCTTCACCATAGGATTTACCTATCCTTGTACACTAGGATATACAACAAATATCCTAAGAAACTTGCAGATATGTGATTTTTTTAGTACCTTTGCGCCCCGAAATTAAAAGCAATATGGCAGAAGAGATCAAAAACGTAGCCACTTATAACGAAGATAATATCGTCCACTTAGATGACCGCGAGCATATTCGTCGTCGTCCTGGTATGTATATAGGTAAATTAGGTGATGGTAGTCATTCAGATGATGGTATATATGTCCTCATCAAAGAAACCATCGATAACTCTATTGATGAGTTCCGAATGAACGAAGGTAAAGTCGTAGAAGTTAGTGTTTCGGAACCTGCTCCTGAAGATCACTCCCAGCGCGTACGAGTTCGCGACTATGGACGCGGTATTCCTTTGGGCAAAATGGTAGAGGCTGTTTCTATCCTAAATACGGGTGGTAAATACGATTCAAAAGCGTTTAAAAAGTCTGTTGGTCTCAATGGTGTCGGTACTAAGGCCGTCAACGCATTGAGTCTTGAATTCGCTGTACAAGTATGGCGTGAAGGTAAAACACGTCGCATTGTTTTTAAACAAGGACATCTTGTAGAAGATACAGATATTCAGGACTATAACGGAAACGAAAAACGTGGAACTCTCATTGAATTTGTTCCAGACAATTCCAAAGGACTTTTTGAGAATTACCGCTTCCGTGATGAGTTTATAGAGACCATGATGCGCAATTATGCGTACCTTAATACAGGATTGACTCTTAACTATAATGGCAAAAAATACTCCTCTAAGAATGGTCTCTTTGATTTATTGACAGAGACCATGACTGTTGATCCGCTATACCCTATCATCCATATACAAGGCGAAGATATAGAGATAGCATTATGTCATACAGACCAAACAGGTGAAGAGTATCACTCCTTTGTCAACGGACAACACACTATCCAAGGCGGTACACACCAAGCAGCATTACGTGAAGCTATCGGACGAACCATTAAAGAGTTCTATAACAAAAACTTTGAGCTTAGTGATATACGCAGCGGTGTAGTTGGAGCTATCGCTATCAATGTCTCAGAACCTGTCTTTGAGAGTCAAACCAAAGTCAAACTGGGCTCCAAAGATATGTCTCCAGAAGGCGGATTATCCGTCAATAAGTTTGTCAATGATTTTGTCAAGCAACAACTTGACAACTACCTACACAAACATTCTGAAGTAGCTGAAACTATGCTACAGAAGATTCTTGAATCCGAAAAGGAACGCAAAGCTATTGCTGGTGTTACCAAAATAGCCCGCGAACGTGCTAAAAAAATCATGCTCAACAACCCTAAGTTGCGTGACTGCCAAGTGCACTACAACGACGCCAAACCTACCAAATCAGCCAAAGACGCTGACGATGATTTGCGCGAGGAGAGCAGCATCTTTATCACCGAGGGTCTTTCTGCTTCTGGCTCTATCACCAAAAGTCGTGATGTGCGTACACAAGCTGTATTCTCGTTGAGAGGTAAACCACTTAACTCATACGGATTGAGCAAATCTGTCGTTTATGAAAACGAAGAGTTTAATTGTCTGCAAGCAGCGCTTAACATAGAAGATGGATTAGACGAATTGCGCTACAACAAAGTCATCATCGCTACTGATGCCGATGTAGATGGTATGCACATTCGATTGTTGATGCTCACTTTCTTCCTCCAGTTCTTTCCTGACTTGGTTAAAAAAGGACACGTCTACATTCTGCAAACACCACTTTTCCGTGTTAAGAACAAGAAAGAAATACGCTACTGTTATAGCGAAGAAGAACGCCTACAAGCCATAGAGGACTTAAAACCTAATCCAGAAATCACACGATTCAAAGGTCTTGGTGAAATTAGTCCAGATGAGTTTAAGGGCTTTATCGGAAAAGGCATTCGTTTAGATCAAGTACGTTTACGCAAAGAAGATGCGGTTAGTGATTTGCTTGGTTTCTATATGGGTAAAAACACTATGGAGCGCCAAAACTTCATCATCAACAACCTAGTGGTAGAAGAAGATGTAGAGTGAGTGATGAGTTACGAACTATGAGTTATGAGTAAAAAACAATTATGATTCCATTGATATTATTTGTCTGCCTCGGCATTGCTATCCTTATTATCTTTGAGATACGAGCAAGGAAAGAGAAAAACAACGCTGAACTTTTGAACAATGCTGAACATGCGACAGATGTCGCTACTGAACAGCGAAGCGAAGATGACGGTTGCTGTGGCGAGCACCTCGTTTGCGAGAGAGAAACACTTCTGCAAACCAATGCTGAAATCATCTATTACGATGACGAGGAATTAGACACACTTGCAGGT
>JAEIGA010005827.1_pt1 | contig 18763 bp, 12 predicted proteins | sample 9270691 | NCBI WGS metagenome assembly JAEIGA01 (sample SAMN17057246, study PRJNA624740) | gut metagenome | biome: biome; isolation source: fecal sample | host: Bos grunniens | place: China: Xizang | collected 2019 | reverse complement strand
TGCGAAGGTGCGCGTGATCCGCGACGGTATCGTAGTGTACACTGGAGAGCTCGGCTCACTCAAGAGATTCAAGGACGATGTCAAGGAAGTGCATATGGGAATGGACTGCGGTCTGAACATCCAGGGCTACAACGACATCAAGGTTGGCGACGTTGTCGAGGCTTACACAATCGAAGAGATCAAGAGAACACTCTAAGATACATCAAAAGAAGCCTGCCGGCTTTCTGAGATCCTCCCCACTTCGTGGGTCCCCTCCCTTTTCGGGAGCCAATGTCTCAGAAAGCCGGCAGGCTTCTTTTGATATGATATTCAGATTAATCCTTCAGGTAGATGACGTTGCCGAAGCGGCCGTGCTGAGGCTGCTTCAGACCGGTTTCTGTGAGAGGCATGAAATCGTAGGCACCCGATGACTTCGTTCTTGCGGAAGAGGCAGATTCAGTACCTGTTATATGATTATAAGCAAGCTCGAGAGCCTTGTTGAAGCGCATGTCTCCCCAGTCGCCGAACGAGTATGGGAATGTGTTGTCTATATCGTCCGCATAGCTCGAGTTCTGATTATTGACGACTACGTCAGGCACGAATCCATCCGGATAATCTCCAAATCCTTTCGCATTGGCAACACGGAAGGTTATAGGTGAAAGAAGATACTTGACATTGTTATAGGTAGTCTGAGTAGTGGTCATACCCACATTCTTGCCCTCAGTGCGGCTTCCGTAAAGATATACGGGCAAATCGATTCCCCTGAGACCGTTGATGATAAGCTCCGACGCAGATGCAGTATTCTCTGAACCGATAATATAAAGCCTATTGAGACCAAGATCCGGGGCGATTCCAAGTCCATCCTGATCGTTAGGGCCGCCACGGAATTTCCAGGATTGGGTCTTTGCTCCACGGAACTCCACATTGACAAAGACATCATCCAGATGTGCTGTTCCTGCTATTGCCGAGGCAAGATAACGGCTCTGGGCTACAGCTCCACCCGGGTTGAAACGGAGGTCCAGGATAAGATCCGTGATGGCGTTTTCCTTAAGCTGCTGTATGATATCTGCCACGAAATCCTGCGCATCAAGATCGAAATTCTCCAGCACAAGATACCCTATCTTGTGTTCACCCTCACCGAAGATAGCAGAATAAAGCACCGGATTGTATCTATATGAATCAACAGTAACCTGAGCCTCATATCTCTCCTCCACATCGGCATTCCTGATGAATGCCAGCCTGTATGTACCTGATGGAGAATAGTAGAGCGCGTTCACGTAACTCTTGTAATTCGAAGAGGTCAGAACAACACCGTTAACACTATATATGGTGTCTCCCCTCTTCATACCGGCCATCCAAGCTGGAGAACCCTGATGGACATAAGCTATGGACAAACCTATTACATCGTTCTGAGCATCTATACGCGATGAGAATATAGGGCCAAAACCCAGACCGCCTGTCTCATAAACCTTTGTTGTCGGGGCGACTTCCTGGATGTTGGAATATATGTATCTTTTCCCTTTGTTCTCTCCTGAGCGGTATTTGCCTCCGTCTTCTATATTGATGTTGCCGAGCATAAGGAGATGTTTATTGAGGAATTCGGTAAATTCCATTGTCAGATCCACCTCCAGGTCACCGTAGTCTTCCCACAGATATTCCTCGACCAGACGATTATGCATATAGGTATTGAGAGCCGTGTTCTTCTGGAGCTGGGCTGTTCCCGCATCCTTCATCTGGTTAAACACTGCAAGAGACTTCGGATCCTTCCCCTCAACCTGAATCATAAGTTCTACAGCACGGACTTCATCTGTTTCATTTGCTGTAAAAGTGATCCTGATCGTGTTTCTGCCTTCCACCCCTGTTTCTCCCTTGGTGATTTCGGCCCAACCTTCGCCACCGGACACAAACTCGAACCAGGCCGTATAGTTTCCCTCGGACATCAGAACGCAGGATATCACCTCACCATAGGAGGAGATGTCTCGTCCTGTTGCCGGATTGACAAAGTTCTTGACACCGTCCGTATCGACGACTGGACCATCGTTTCCCTGTCCGGAATCGGGCTCCTTACCACATCCGACAACCATAAAGGCAAATGACAAAACAGCCACACAACACTTCAGCAAGTTAATGCTCTTCATAATAGATGTATAATAAATAGGTTTTAAAAATAATACAAAATTACGATTTTTATCGTAATTTTGTATTATAGAGGGATTATATATAAATCAAAATATCATCAGTTAGTTATGAAGAAAAGAATTCTTATTGCAACAGGGATCATTATCGCTGCAGCATTCGCAGCCATTTCCTGCAAAGGACCCCAGCAGGAGGAACCGCAGGAAGATCCTGTAGTAGCTCCGACAGCCACTGTCGAGATCAACGCTCTGGACAGGACATCAGTCACATTCACAATCAGCTCAGACTCTCCTGGAGATTACGTTTGGGCCATCGTCGCTGGAACAAAAAAGATTGCAAGCGCTGAAGATCTGTTCTCTAACGGCAATTCAGGCATGTTCACTTCCGCACAAAAGGTAGAAATCACTTACAACGAGCTTGAAGGAGGCAATGAGTACAGCCTGTACTATGCCGTACGCAAGATCAATCCTTTTGTATACAGCGAACTATATGTCGAACCTATATCTACCGACTTCCCTTACGAGGAAATGATTACACTCGAGAAGGTAACGACAAATGCCATATCATACCATATCGAGAAGCCGGAAGGGGCAAAGGCATACAGGCACATGATCGTCGACTACAATGACTTCCTTTATTTCCAGGCTCTTGTAGCAGTAACCCATAGCTCATACCTGAGTGCATTTGGCCTTGGAGACACGCAGAGCAAGACCTTTGACTACGAATGGGTACAGTTTGACGGATGGGACAACTATGCGACATATATCTATTCTGATACCAAGTACATTATCCTTGCTGGAGAATCAGAAAGCACTGAAATCGACTCACAGGTAAGCAATGAGAATGTAAGGTACATCGAATTCACGACTCCGAAGGCAGAGGTCTGCCCGCACAAGGTCGACATTCAGGTCAGCAACATCACCTCACTTACTGCAGACGTGACATTTACTCCTGAGGTGGGTGTAGACAGATATCGTGCATACGTGATGAGCGAGGCAGACTATGAGTCTTTCATATTCGAGGGTGAGGAAATGGTACGACGCGCAGTGATCGGAGCATGGGATGACACATCGACAGAGTACAAGGGAACTCAGTCTTTATCACTGAGCGGTCTCCATCCTGACTCAAACTATTACATCTGCATGGTCGTGTTTGACAAGAACATGAGAGAGCTTTATATCGAGAAAGTATTCACAACTACAGAACCTGTAGGCCCTGCACCTGAGATTACAATTACCGAAATTGAAACAGAGGAACCATGGAATTCAGCAAGCCTCAACCTCAAGTTGAAAAACACGTCAAGTGCATTGGCATTCATCCACACCAAATATGCTGTTGACGAAGTCCTCAATGCCCCTGGCAACGAGGACCTGACAATGGAGGCAATAATCAGCACCAATGGTACCCCATTCTCAGCAGCAGAGATTTCCAAAGCCACATCAGAGGACGGTGCTACCCTGATGTTCTCTAATCTCAGCCCTAATACAGAATACGTATACGCAATTACCGCGACCAACGCCGAGTACGTTTCGACTTCGTACGTACACTACTTCAAGACAGGAGCGGAACCGGTTATCGAGACCACTCTGTTCGACAAGCTCAAAGGTGACTACACAGCGACAATCACAGACTTCGACGGAAAGCCTTACACATTTGATGTAACGATCACCGACGGTGTCAACGACGCGACAAGAGAAGCATATAAGGCACAAAACATCCTCGTGTGCCTTGGCTTCGACCCTTGCGGAGTAGCATATCATTCACCAGAAGACCTTCTCAAGAAAAGATGGGCGAAGACCGAGGAGGAGGCAAACCGCAACTATGGTCCTAAGTGGTTCCTTGAGATCGACGAGTCAGATAATATCACCACATACAAGCATGCAGTGGCATCATCGTCATTCGACCCTGTAAACAACGTGGAGATCGTGGATTACTCCGCTGACGGCGAGGACCCTATGGCATCCTTCAACAACCAGACATTGTGGTTCAAGGGAACATTCAACCGATACTACGCATCTAAGGAGCAGTGGATAATGCAGGCTACAACCCTCATCCACAATGTTGATTTCAACGAAGAGACAGGAACAATCACAGTAAACCCTGTAAAGCACTACAAGAGCTGGTCCGCAAGAGGTGAAATGATCACTGAGTATCCGGGCGTATCCCAGAGCAAGAACTGGTACGGCGGCTCTGACCAGAAGGTGGTCTTCTGCGGATACAGCCCGCTCGTACTGAAGCGCAAACCGCAGGCAGCACAGGCAAGCATCACGCCGATGAAGGCATCTCTCAAGGTTCCTGCAGTCAAGAAGATCAATGTTCAGGAGACAAGAAGAACCCTAAGAAAATAACATGAAGAGCATATTCAGAATTCTTACAATAGCAGCAGCGCTCCTCCTTGCACTCGGATGCAAGGAGGATCAGCTGCAATTGGAAGGCACCGGCATATCAAACGCCAGCTGGGCTTCCAATGTCGCTGCAGACGAAGAGGGAGAAGTGCTTTCACTTACATTCACTTCTGCTGGTAAGTGGACAGCGGAATCTTCGGAGCCGGAATGGTGCGAAGTGCTGACAGGAAACGGAGTAAAGGGAGAGGCCGCATTGCGAATCAATGTAACCAACAACACATCAACATCACCCCGTACAGCAAGGATCACCATCAGTGTAGAGAACTACCCTATAACCGAGACTTTTGAGATCTCACAATCTGAGGGAGTGACCGAGCAGGGAGACGGCAGATACCGAGAGATCAATGAGTGGGTCTACGAAAAGATGGCCTCGTACTATCTCTGGAACGAGCCGGTCAAGACTCTCGCTCTTGACTTCAGTATCGGATATCAGTCATTCCTGAAATCTATTCTTGACGGAGTTGGGAAGCAAAACGACATCAACCACGACGACGGAGCATACAACAAGGACTTCAGGACCGAATACTATACCCAGATCATCAGCAGCGCACCTGAGACAAAGGCAGTAGGACAGCAGACAAGAGGGAATGGATTCTATCTGCTGCGTCCGGTAAATCTGGGAACCGCAATCGGAGTGCTCGTGGAGGCCGTCATTCCGGAAGGACCGGCAGACAAGCTTGGAATCAAGCGAGGTGACTTCATTACAGAAGTCAACGGCATCAGCATCACGATGGACAACTACAGAAGCGTCACAAGCAAGATCTACACTGATGCCCTCACTGTCCTTACAAATACCGTAACATGGGAAGGCGTTCATCTTGATCAGGCAGTAGTCAAGCCTATCGGAACCTTCGACCTTTCCCCTGAATCATACATCGAGCCTGCCATCTACAAGGCAGAGACAATAGAGCTGAGCAACGGCAAGAAGGTCGGATATCTCCTTTACATGGGTTTCCACGCTGATTTCGATTACAAGCTTATGGAAGTGTTCGACAAGTTCAAGGCTGACGGCATCGACGACCTTGTACTCGACCTCAGATACAACAACGGAGGAGAAATCCTCTCCAGCACAGTATTGGCAACAATGATTGCAGGATCTGCACACCAGGGAAAGACACTTGCCAAACTGAGATTCAATGAGGAAAGAACTAAGGCTGGAGTCTCTGGAGAATACCGGATCGGAGTCAAGGAAACAATAGAATATCCTGATGGCTACCTTCCTATCGAAGATGCATTGCAGCATTCTATCGGTCTTGACCGAGTATTCGTCATAGCTACAAACACAACAGCATCTGCCAGCGAGATCATCATCAACGGCCTGCGTGGACTGGATATAGAAGTAAACATTATAGGTACGGCTACAAGCGGCAAGAACGTCGGAATGGAGGGATTCAGCAAGAAGTTCAGAAACTATGACTTCCTCTTCTACCCCGTTTCTTTCTACATCGAGAATGCCAAAGGATTCTGCGACTATCCGGAAGGATTTGAGCCGGACATCTACCTTGATGATTCTGGATATTACCCAGGAGGAGATTTCGGAACCATGGGAGACTACCTCTGCAACGCCGCATTCGGATGGATCAGGACAGGACAGAAACCCGGCAGGTCAGCAGCTGCAGCGCCTATGAGCATAAGGCTCGAGCATGCCGATATCCCGTTCACCACACGACTGGGCGGCAGCAGAGTCACATACAGAGACTAAACAGAACATCATATACGAAAAAGGGCGGCCCCGAAGGGTCGCCCTGATTCTTATGTGGTTATCTTAAAAGATTATGCACCGAAACCGCCTGTAATATTGAGCTCAGTTACATAAATCTCATAGTAGTTACCCTCTGCATCCATAACAACTGTATAGATGTTGTATCCTGGGCTTGCATAGTTGTTTACATAAGTCTCACCTGCAACAACCTCAGCAGAGCCGATGTACTCGCTTGTAAGGATGTACTGAACCTTGCTCTTAGCTGATGGATAGTCGACGAGGTAATCCTTGTGGAAGCAAGCAGTGATTGCTGTGTAACCTGCTGGAAGCTCTACTGTCCACTCTACTGTTGTGAAGTCACCTATAGTCTCTACGTTAGCCTTAACTACAGGCTTAGCGGCTACCCAGGCAGCATTCTCGTTTCCGTTATCATCTGTAGCGTAAACGAAATTGCCGAGGTTCATCTCTGGAGTGAATGTGAGACGTGTAGCCTTTGTATAAGTACCGTCAGTGAGCTTAGCTGCAACTACGAGGTTGCATGGAGAACCTACTGTAAGGCCAGTCATCTCGATACCCTCTGCTGGAAGTTCTGCTGCAGTCACCTTTTTCATATAATATGAATCTGGAGTAAGGGCGATGTATGCGCTGGCAATCTCGACAGTTGTTCCGTAGTAGCTGTCACCCCAAGTGAAGTGGTCAGCTGCCTTATACCAATAGTAGTAAGTATCAACCTCAGCGTCGCAAGAGAACTTAACGATACCAGTCTGCGAAGGAGTACCCTGAAGCTCAGCTGTAACTGTAGCTGCTGCGTATTCCATTGTCTTAGCAGTGAAGTCCTGAACGAGAACGTCGCCGTAGCATCCGTACTGGTCAACGGCCATTGCAAGGAGAGTTGTTTTCTGACCTGGGCTAAGACTTGTATTGTTAGCTGTTACAGCTGCACCTGCAGACATGTAGCCATTGTTAAGGAGGTAACCCTGCTTGTCAGCGATTGTAGAAACCATTTCTGGATCTACGAAATAGTAGTAGATATATACTGCATTCTCAGCTGTAAGGTCAACAGACACCTTCCTAAAGTCTGAAGTAGAACTTGCCACTGATACTGCTGTCGAACCACCTGCCATAAGAGGCTCGGTTGTCCACTCATAGTAGTAAAGGTCAGATACTGTGTACTTTGTCTTACCCTCTACGTAAGGAAGGATGTAAAGATAATAAGTCGTACCAGGCTGGATAATCTGATAACCGTCCACGAGAGTGTTAGGGTCACCTACATAGATGCCGTTCTCCCACTCGCTGCTAACCTCGATAGGGCTGTAGTACATTCCGTAGTTGTTGATCTCAGCAACGATGTCAGCTCTGTTGTCATCATCAGAGTACTTCTCGCTGAAACCGCCGTAGAACATATTGATACCCTTGAACTCAGCGCTGATCTGAATGTCGTTGAATGCAAGGAGAGTTGTCTCGAGGTTTACGAAAGCGTTGAGATAGTTGACTGTCTGCATTGCACCAAGATTCCAACCAGAAGCCCAAGTAGTCTCATCAGTCCACTGATCAAGAGCGATAACCCAGATCACATACTGCTCACCCTCAACAAACTCAACGGCTGTCTTGAGGTTTGCAATAGGATACTCCTCGATTGAACCATCGAAGTAGTTGTCATCAAGTGGAGTTGCATTCTCGTCAACATACCAAGGTGACCATCCGAAATCCATCCAGTCGTTAGGATCTGCAACGTACTCGACTACAGGTCTGAGTTCGTCAAGGATAGCATCAGCATTGAAGTCAGCAAGTGGTGATACACCTACGAGGTAACCCATTACACCGCTGTTCATCTCGACAGTAAGGTTACCCTTACCAGCCTGGATAGTCTTGAATGCCTTGGTTGTAAGAGTTACTGAAGCTGTAACTGTCTTGCCGCCCTCAGCAACTGCAAGAACCTTGAGTGTTCCCTCTGCAACAGCAGCACCTGAAGCGATAGCCTCAGCTGATGGAGCTGTAACATAGAACTCTGCCTGTCCGTACTCGGCAAGGTACTGAGTGTTCTCCTTGATCACCCAGCCTGCAGGAACTTCCTTCACCCAGTCAGTGATGTTGGTAGCAGCAACAGGAATTGTAGCTGTCTTGCCTGGGTTAACGAACTGAGTAAAGATAGGACCACCATAGTTAGAAGCAAACCTGAATGAAGCAGCTCCGTCGATAGTTACACTGATGGTCGATCCGTCAGGAAGAGTGATAGTTACATACATTGGAGTCTCCTGGCACCACTCTGGGTCCTCAGCCTCTTCCTCGTCAGTGTAGTTGTCAGTGTAAACAACCTCAGCATCAGCGAATACGCATGGTGTGTCATAACCGAGGCTGATCCACTCCTGACCACCGTCGAAAGTAATGAATATCTGACCTGTAGCAGGGTCAACATCAACGATTGGAGTAACGTTCACAACTGGAACAGGCTGGCCCTCAGCATCTGTTACGACAACTGGCTTGCCATCCTCATAGATTGCCCAGTAAAGAACGCCTCCGATCTCAGTTGTTGTCACGAGACCTGTGTGATTTGCCTCATACTCAGGGTATACTGTGAACTTGGAACCGTCTGAGAGAGTAATCTCATAAGAACCGTCAGCCTTAGCATTGCATGACGAAACTGTGATAAGTTCGTCAACCTTACCCTGAAGAGTCGCGATCTTACCCTCAAGCAAAGTCTGAAGGGCCTGGAGTTCAGAATTAAGTCTGGTCTCAAGCTGAGTTAGTCTTTCGTTCAAATCCTGAATATCACCTTCGATACCTTCTACTCTGTCAAGAAGAGCAGTGTCATCATAGCATGATGTAAATACAGGACATGAGAGCGCCGCAAGAATCATCGATCCTCCGACAAACTTCTTGAAAAATTGTCCGATCTTCATAATAGTAAAATTTAAGGTTAATAATTAAAAAGTATTAGTATTTAGTATTTAGTATTACTTTTCTATATAATTAGGGAAGTACCAGCTGAGTTTGCGAGGCTCTGAACCGTCACCCGGGAGGATCCAGTAGAAGAGCTTGCTTGTAACCGGGTTGCCATCCTCATCCTCTCCGAATGCGACGCAGCCTGCAAGGTGGTCCTTTCCTGCATTCTCAGGGGATGATGTAACCGGACTTCCAAGGTAACCGGTAGATGCTATGAGTCCTCCGTAGATCGGATCACCGACCTTTGTGAACCAGTGGTTGTAGAACTCGAATGCTCTCATATCTGAAGAACCGCCTGGTTCAGTAGGGAGCGCAGAGAGATACAACGGATTCTCGTCATCGCACTGAACGATATATCTGAATGTAGCGACATCCTTGACGCTGTTGAACATTACAGACCATGTACCTGTCGCCGCATCATAAGTAGGCACAAGCTCCATTGTAGGATCAGGACCTGGAGCCATACCGACAGTTGTATACTGTGCGAACATAACCTCACTTACAATACCGTCAAGGTCCTCAGCAATATATGCATAAGTGAATGTCGAGCGTGGATCGAAACCGGTAAATGCGAAAGACTCCTCGCCTGAAGGATTTCTCCACCACTGGTTCATATACATCGAATGCTCACCGTCCTCGAAGAAATAGTCCATCCAGACCTCACGGCTATCTGTAGCCGAAGGAACGGAATAAGGAGGGAGCTGATCGTTCATACCTGTGTTGATGAACCATACATTAGCAGTGTGTTCAGGGTCATAAGTCACTACGAATCTTGCTCCTGATGGAGTAATGTCCGTGAATGTAAGTTTTGCCTTAGCCTTGCAGTCCTGCGGTCTGTCAGTAACACGTGGCTTTGTACGGAACGGTTTCGAGAAGAATATCTCTGTATAATCGTTGAAGGCATTCTTACCGCAATAGGCAACAACATACTCGGCATCCGGGATGATTCTCGCATACTCAACCCATGTTTTCTTGAACTCTGAACCGTTTGGTACCTGGGCAATCTGATCGAAAGAGAAGTTCTCGTTGGCGATACCGAAACCAGCCGCTACAATCATGTCCCTGAGTTCAGTCCTGAGTTCATCCGATCCTTCGATATACTCACGTGCAGGACGATAGTATCCGTCATATGAAGAGTAATCCATTGGAAGGAGGAGGTGGTATCCTGAGCGGCACTCCTTGCTGAGGGTCACATCGATCTCAAGATATGATGCACCAAGAATATCACCGAGCTCATATGACATTACTGCGTCCTCGCGGTCCTCAGGCTTCTCCTTGAGGGTAAAGTCCTGACGTGCATACGATACGGAAGGAGTAAGGTTGGCATCACAAGCAAAAGCGATCGAAGTAAATACATGAGTAGGGACTACCTCTGACCATGGACCGATCTGGTATACAAGCTTTTCAGGATCATTTGCCGGAACAGGGTCGTTAGGGATGTATCCGTTACGGATGAAGTCTCTGAGAAGTCTTCCGCCGAAGGCATCCTCGTATGCATCGATCGCAGAAGCATCTGTACAATAGAAGTACACGCCTGCCGCATCCTCATTAGGGACATTGCGGATCTGAGCACCTACGTATGTAGTATGGACGTCGATCTGAACGAAAGGATTGCCTACAAGCTCCTTTTTAGGAGTCTCCACATAGACAAGCTTGAGGTCTGTAAGAGACGCCTCTGATGCGCTGTCATCATAACATGCACCCACTGCAATGATATACTGACATCCAGGAACGATCTTCTGCTGTGCATATGCTGTATTTGCCCAATCGAACTCAAGCTCGAAATAATCGTCGCCGAGGGTTCCCTGGTCAAAAGCGAATCCACCGCTTCCGGATGTGTTGAACAGGTGGCTGATGATAATCTTCTCCACATCTTCACGGCTTGCGCCCATACCGCCTTCCTCAAGCATATAATTATATAGGATTGCAAGCGGATAAACGTCAAGACGGTATGAAGCCACGTTCGCACCTGGACGGCATGTGAAGACGAAGTTTGTCTCTGTAAGGTCAGTCACCTCGACAGACACACCGTCTGGTGAAGCCTTGACATCATTCTGATAAATGAGCATAGGTATTTCCGGATGCGGAACCGGGTACTCGCCTACAATCTGAATGGTATCAGCATCTGCAACCATGTCCCAATATGGAACATCAGGCTGTTTAGGCTCTGGCTTATCCTGACAAGAGACAGACATGCCGATGAATGACGCAATCATCAGCATACCCATATGGAATTTTGCTTTATTCTTTTTCATAGTATAGATTATTGCTTTAATATATAATCGGCTTCACCTCCATCAAGGAGACAATAGTTCATATTATTTACGACACCGTCGGCATCTATCGACAATATATATATATACGTATTGTCAAGATTCCATGCGGGAACGATATCGAAGACATACTCCTTGGACACCTCGGCATCTGCAGCCACCTGTCCAAGCCTGTCCCCTCTATATGAAGACGATACGACCTGACGGACAACATGATTATGGGTCGCATCCTCCTTTCTCTGCATACCATCCATCTGATAGTACTTGATCTTGTTTTCAACAACGAACGCAGCTATACGCCAAGTCGCGTCGAACTCAGAGAACAACGTGGCATTTACCGTTGCCTTGCCGTCCGCTACAGATGATGACACTGCCACTCCGGAATAGACCGGATAATCCGCTGCAATCTGATTAAGGTCATTGCTAAGGGTAGATCCGTCTGAGAGAGTACCTCCGATCTTCAGATCCAACAGGAACGACGGGAATCCGAATGACAGCAGATTCATTTCAGTCATGATCTTGTCGGTCATTTTATCAGGAAGAGCAAGGGCATCCTCTCCTTCCGCATCGCTATGGAATGCCATAGTGTGTACGCAATCTGCAAACTGCGGATTAGCTGCAAGCACAAAGGATATGTTTCTCAGGCCACCAGGACAGAAATTGCACCATGCTCCTGTAAAGTCCCACAAAGCAATCTGCTTTATAAACCTTGACTCGAAGTCCGCATCCGGCTTGGACGGCTGGGAAGGCTGATTCGGCTGCTCCTGTCCTGTTCCCGGATCCGGACCAGGCTGCGGATCGACAGACGAATCCGTACATCCCATCAGCAATGCTGCCAGGGCCATGAAAATATACTTCTTCATAGTTATTCATTTAAAATATAGTCTACAGAACCTCCGACCGGACATTCATTCGCATTGTTGCAGAAATATGTCTTATCGCCATCGTTCGAAGACATTGCAATGACAACGACCCTCATGTTAGCTGCATTCCATCCTCTTTCAAGGGTTGTCTTATTAGATGTCACGACTTCTACACCCGGAGTCAACGGTGCCTTCTTATTGATATTCAAGCCTGTGATGTCGGTCGCGAACATCTTTCTGACAACATTGTTGTGAGTATAGTCTCCGGTGACACCTGACTGCGAGTATACGATACCGTCTTCGACAAGGAAGATATGATATTTATATCTTGCTCCAACGTTTGATGTGATCTTCGTCTGCACTACGAGCTCTCTTGACGCGCTGTCGTATGTCGTCTGTATCGCGACACCGCATGTGGTCGGGTAAAGTTCAAGCTCATCATTGATGGCATCGATGATACTCTCGATCTCCCTTGCAACACCTCCGTCGACCTTATGCATATTCAGATTGAAGAATGGAAGGCCGCTGAAACCGTATGCCTTATAAAAGAGCTCTGCAGCGGTGACCGACATCGGATCGGTCATGCCATAGTCCTGATGGAATGACAATGAAATCATCACTCCCGGCATTCTTTCCTGCACCTTCTTGATATTCGTGCTGAGGACCGGACAGTTGGTACATCCTACCGAAGTGAACTGCTCACCTATGACCTTCTGGAAATATTTCCTTTGGCCTGCAACCTCTGATGCTGTTATAACTACCTTGTTATCAGAGACATGATTGCCTCCCGAATACAGAGTCGCTTTGAATGTATATGTGCCAGGAGCGGTTGTAGAGAATATGTTAGCACCATCCGATAATGTCACGTCCTTATCACCGGATGTCCATACAAGATTCATTGTCTTCTCCGAGCTTACATCCTTGGCACCGAACATGACCTTGAAGGTGACGCAGTCAGTGCCGTCAGCTGCAATAGTCTGTTTGTCTGCAAAGACTCTGAGGACGCCTTCGGGAACACTCTCCCATGCATCAGGCTTATTGTCCTCTGTTCCGCAGGAAACAAGTGCAGCCACAAGCGAAGCAAGGATTATAAAATACTTGACCGACGATTTCATCTTCTATTAGTTATAACGGTAATCCAATGTTTCGCCGAATGCACACTCGGCACAGTTATTCACCTCCGACTCACCATCGGCATTCTTCTTATGGACAAGAATCACAGTCCTCATCTTATTGAGAAAAGTTTCTGACGGAACCTCGGGGAATTTGAAAGTGAACTCTTTTTCAATCTCCTGATCCTTTGCCAGATCGAAAGATGAATTTGCCCTATATGAGAAGAAGTTATCACCGTTTACAGCGAGAACGACTGAATTGTAAAGATTTTCCTCATTGTCGCAATAGCCACCCTCATACTGAAGGCCGTCTGCCACAATTGCACATGCAGCATCGTATGTTCCTGCAGCGCTTGCCTTTACCTTAGCCATTACCTTTAGTGACGAACCTTCAAGCGCAACAGAAGAAATCGCGATTCCCGCAGCTGCAGGAGCATCTATGCGGCGGGTCATGATCTCATCCGAAATGGTGATCGTGCTGGAAGATGTGTTCAAGCTGGTCATATCGTAGCAGTTTGTCGGATATACTGCCGAAGTCTCTCCCATCGCAAGGAAGACTGCGGATGCAAGATCCGTTTTACCATACTGGACATAAAATGGATGATCATTGGACTCGGAATGACAAGCGAGCACAATGCTGTGGTCTGCCGCATCCTCATCAAGAGAGTGGAGAGCCGTCGTCATTCTCGGACAATTCGAACACCAAGTGCCTGTAAGTTTGAAAACAGCTACATTCCTATGGAAAACCTCGTAATTCGCACGATTGACAGACCTGACCTTCACGGAATTCGAAGTCTCCTCACCATTAAAGATACCGACGAACTCGAACTCTCCGTCGACCATCGATGTAAAGCCGATAGAGTAACGCGGAAGTCTCTTGCCGGTCTTGACGTCCTTGAAGAAGACCGAGGCCTTGTTTGCTTCTGTAGTGATGACATTGCCCTGCGGATCCTTAATTGTGAATGTCGCCATATCGATACCGTCAGACTCGATCTGAACCTTGTCTACAGATATGGTCATCGTGCCGGGAGCAGGAGTCGGACCGACGGGTGCAGGAGTCGGATCCTGACCTTCACATGAAATCAAAGCGAAAGCCGCAACAATAACTGCCGAAAGAATATTTCTCATACTTAGGTTAGAATGAAGTTGTGATCGTTACGCTGGCGCCTGTATATGCTGGGATTGTGCGACATACACCACCTGAGCATATGAATCCTGATTTATAGCGTCCATAAGCAAGAGCGACACGTGTACGTGACTTGTTGTAGCTCACACCTGCATTATAATAGTGGACTTTTGTGGAGCCGTGATTGAACATATCGCTTGCGTAAATGCTCCAGTGAGGTGCGAAGTTAACCTCAAGGAGGGCAGCCATCCAATCCCTCTTATCCTGCTTGGTCTGAAGATACTGAAGCTCGAGCTTAGTCGAGAATGTCGGAGTCCACTTGTAAAGGAGGTCAGCCACTACGATATTCTGAGTCATATAGTCTGCTTCGGCACCATATGAATCATTATACTGCTGGAGCGAGTACAACAGGATGCTCTTGAACTTCTTTGTCCATTGCTTCTCGACATCAAAGCTAAAGTCTCTGAAAAGGAGATTGTCATTTGCTATTGCATAGTAAGTCGAGAAGTTTGCATGAACCTTCATTCCCCTCTTGCCGCCAAGAGCTGTTCCGCGGCGGAAGTTATAGAATGCGTCGATCTGTCCGCCAACTTCACCGCTGTTAATGAATGACGGAAGCACAAGGCCTGTCTGCGGTGAGTACGGATGGAATGTGGTAAGCATGTAAGTGTACTGAGTGCACATCGCAGGCACATAATTCATCAGGTTCGATGTAGACACATTTCCTGAAATGATCTGCGAGTTCATCCACTCGAGACGTCGGCCAGTCACCGTCACACCAAGGCCCTTTCCATTATAACCGAACTCGACAAGCTGAGCATTTCCGTTCTTCTGCAGGAAAAGCTTGTCCGATGTGTAATCCGGATTCTGGAAATACTTCTTTCCGGCAGACACATACTCAGCCTTCGCAAAGAAGCCATTACTCTCGAAGTTCGCCCTTGCCGAATATCCGAAAGTCGTCGGCTTGCCGTCTTCATCCACAAGGTCATTGGAAATAGGCTCATATCTGCTAAGAACCGAACCCTCGACTGAAAGGAAGACGTTCGACCAGTGAGCAAGATTCGAAATTGCAAAGCTTAAGTCGGCACCCCTCACCTGTGTCTCTGTGTTGGTTACCGTATTCTCTCTTTGCGTATTGTTAGTGAACACTCCCATACCGAAACGTGGAAGTCCCCAGAGCGCCTTGAACGAAACGATATCCTCGTAGTTGTATGTCACCCTTGCTCCAACAATCGCATTATTCAGTCCGAGAGCCCTCTCCTCCCAACTACGGAAGAGCAGGCCGCTTCCGAACTGATCGTAGAATGTACCTGCGGTAACCGAGAATGCATCATCTATCCATGTCGCGTAGATGTTGCTGAGATTTATACCACTGAGCTCACCAGGATATCCGATTGCACGCGGAAGGTAACCCTCTATCTGCATACCGGCCGAGAATTTACCCTGATAGTAATCAAGCTTAAGGTAGCTGTTCGAACCGAACTTATCATCACCGGCAAGAGCACCGGACTTCACATCGTCCTGATATATATAGTCGTTGCTCTCAAGGCTACCGGTAATGTACCCTTTATCCTGCGCGTTTGCAGATAATGTGCACGCCGCAGCTAAAAGCGCGAATAGAAAATTCTTCATCAGAAAGTCAAGTTTAGAGTCAGATACTACTTCGAGCACTTCTTGATTGCCTCCAGAAGCTCAAGCTCGCTTCCTGGAGAATAAGATGTGTGAGAATACACGATCTTGCCTGCTCCATCCAGCACGAAAACGTGAGGAACTACAGACACGTTCATGGCTCTCATGAAATCCTTATTCTTATCGAAAAGGAGAACAAAATCCTCTGACCAGCCTCTTCCTGCCGCAAAAGACTTGGCCTTAGCAAGCATACGGCTGTCATCCGTAGCCACAGCCGCCACCTTGAAATCAGCTTCCTCCAACCAATCCGGAAGAGCATCATAGATGGCGTCAAGTTCCATGATACAAGGCTTGCAGGTTGTCGACCAGAACGATACGATCACGGGCTTGCCATCCTCAAGGAGAGACTTTGTACTTACTGTTTCACCCTTTGCGTTCTCTACCGTTACAGATGGGACCTGCGCAAAGGCAACTGTCGAGACCATAAGCGCTATGGCCAAAAGAATCTTTTTCATATTTAAACTAGTCTAGTTAAATGTAGGATTGCAACCGGCAAAAGTCATACTTTTATAAACCGGCTTGAAAGGGACAAAAGTAGTTATTTTTCTGCTTTTTAGCAAAAAAATCAAGCATTTAAGATACTAAATATCACGAAATTTCACTATAGATTGGCGTACAGCGACACCGTCCTCCGGGCTTCTGCCACATCATGGACCCTAAGTACGTCGGCACCTCTCTGGAGAGCAGCCAGATGAAGGACTTGAGTAGCCGGAAGAGACTCCTCAGGAGAAATATTCAGATAATTATAAATGAAGCTTTTACGAGACAATCCGACCAAAATGCGCGGAGAATTGCCATTCGACAGACGGGCAGACTTCAGTTCCTCAAGACGTCCGATCAGCTCATAGTTCTGCTCTATCGTCTTGGCGAACCCTATGCCTGGATCAAGAATCCAGTCATTTATACCGAAGGAGTCGGCTTTTGCAGAGAAATCATTAAAATAAGACTTGACTTCTGCAACAACATCCTGATAATCAGCCATCCGCTGCATAGTCTGAGGGGTACCGCGCTTATGCATGGCGATATACGTCACCCCCAACTCCCCTACTGTCGGAAGCATATCGGGATCATCTTCACCTGCGGAAATATCGTTGACGATAAAATCGCCTATGAGATCATACGCATTGCGTACCACAGAGGCCCAATAGGTGTCAATAGACAGACGGACATGAGGGAAAGCCTCCTTTACCGCCTTCAGGACAGGTTTCAGACGACGCCACTCCTCATCTGCCCCCACCGCGACTGAGCCCGGACGGGTCGAACAGGCCCCGATGTCGATCATATCTGCACCTTCCTCCAGCATCCGGGACACCCGGTCAAGTGCCGCGGACACATCCGTACAGCGACTCTCAGCAAAATAAGAGTCGTCCGTGATGTTCACGATACCCATTATGTGTATTTTCCTCTTCCTATCCATATTGAGCGCACAAAAATAGTAAAAAGATTTCTCGATTTAGTTCGAAATGATAGTTTTTGTTTAACTTTGTATGATACCCTAAAATCATTTATATGCTAGTAGTACTCGAAGGACTGGACGGCGCAGGCAAGTCGACCCAGGTAAAGAAACTCAGACAATATCTCAAAGAGGTCTTCGGAAGCCTCGAATACATACATTTCCCAAGATATGACGCCCCTATATATGGCAAACTGATCAGCCGTTTCCTTCGCGGAGACTTCGGTTCGAACGAGGCAGTGCATCCGCAGCTGGTTGCGCTCCTATTTGCAGAAGACCGCCACGGAGCAGCCCCGGAAATGAAGCGCACACTTCAGTCTGGTGGCACCGTGCTGCTCGATAGATATGTGTACTCCAATATTGCATACCAATGCGCTAAGCTCGAATCAGCAGAGGAGGCCGATGACCTCAGGGAATGGATTTTCAATACAGAGTACGGTGAGTTCGATCTGCCGGTTCCCGACCTGAACATCTTCCTTGACGTTCCGATAGGATTTGTGGAGTCCAAGCTCAAGAGCCAGCGAGGTGGAGCTGACAGAGAGTATCTGGAGGGCGCCCAGGACATCCATGAAGCTGACATTCAGTTCCAGATAAAGGTCAGCGACATCTACAGGAAGCAGTGCGAACGCGACCCGAAGTTCATCCGTATAGATTGTTCTGACGAGAACGGTCAGATGCTGCCTCCTGACACTATTTTTGCAAAGATCAAGGCTGCAGTAGACTCTGCAATAAAAAGATAACGACATGAGATACCTTCTTCTGCGCCTGAAGCGTTTCTGCGGCTATATTGTCGGATTTGTTTTCTTCATTTCCGGAATTCTCAAGCTGATGGACCCTGTGGGTGCCGGACTCGTTGTAGATGAGTACTACCGTTTCATGCACATCGGCTTCATGGACTTCTCTTCAAAGCTGATGGGAACGGTCTTCGCATTCGCTGAAGCAATCATAGGAACAGGGCTCATCACGGGAGTCTGGAGAAGGACCACAGCATTGACGGCCATATGCATCCAGACAGCCTTTACCTTGCTGACACTTGCACTTGTGATCTTTAATCCGGAGATGGACTGCGGATGTTTCGGAGA
>JAEIGA010005826.1_pt1 | contig 18764 bp, 31 predicted proteins | sample 9270691 | NCBI WGS metagenome assembly JAEIGA01 (sample SAMN17057246, study PRJNA624740) | gut metagenome | biome: biome; isolation source: fecal sample | host: Bos grunniens | place: China: Xizang | collected 2019 | reverse complement strand
CGCGTGACTGATCTACCAAATGGTACCCTTCTTAAAATTCCAAATAGGAAAGGAGAAGAAATTCCCTGGATGGTGTATTGGCTAGAAGAGATACAAGCGAGCGGTTATAATAAATATATAATGTTGAGAATGACTCATTATATTGAGTGGAAAGACAGAGATGGTAAGCCACAAGGCTCATATGCTTACATGTATGGTCAGCAAGATAATATGCTAAAAGACGAATTGCGTTCACGTAGTCGCAGTGATGTTCTCTATACTGAAGCCTTGAAAATGAGTTTCTTTGTGATGCCCACAAATGAAAATATCAGAAAAGATGATTATCTCACAATCGGCGAAGGCGCTTTAAAAGAAGCATATCGTGTAACTGGTTATGATATCCAATCAACACCTGGTGTTGAATATGTCACTGTTGACCCTGTTTATCTACGAGACGAAAGTGCAACTCCGGAAAAAACGGAAAAAGATACTGATGAAGATTTCTTCTGGATTACTGGAGGTGCTGAATAATGAGTGTTCGAAACTGCGAAGAGATTGGTGTTAATCTTCAAAAGATTATGACCCGTCTCTTTGCGAACCAAAGACTCTTAAAATTGCTTTATTATACGGATAAAGATCCGTATTCTCAACCAAATTTAACTCAAGATCAAATCAAAACGGAGATTTATGAAAAACTCATTAAGATAACTCCACGCGTCGGACCAAAAGAAACCGCTCATTCAATTCTTGTATTAAAAGTTGCGCGTGGCGTGACAGATAATGGTAATTCAGAGTTTAGGAATATTCAAATTGATATTGAAAGCTTTGTTCCTCTTACTCAATGGATTATTAAAGATGACAATCTGCGACCTTTTGCAATAATGGGCGAAGTTCAAAAATCTCTTAATGGAAAAACAATAAATGGACTTGGTAAGATGTAGGGCGGAGATTTTGCTCTAAACTTTCTTACTGAGGAAATTTCAGCATACATATAGGAGTTTACAATAACAACTTATGATTGATGCAAAAGTTTTTATTGGTCTTCCAGTAGAGTTCGAAGGATTATGTGAAATATATCCTCCTACGGTTGGTGAAGTGCTTGGTATGAAAGAATTTCAAAAATATCGAATGGTTTTAACAATGACTATCGAAGATATTGAAGATGCCATCTTTCCTAACCAAGAGATCGATCCGAACGTCACAGTACCAACACCTTTTGAAAATTTGATACGTTGTTGTGCATCAGATAAAAGCTATGAGAAAGTGATAAAAAATGCAATTTATTATTTTACTCATAAAAAGGTGAGCGTGGACACAGAAGAAAAAATTATTATAATTGGTGATGTAGAAACTATTTTAAGTTTAACTGAAATTTCTGAATTACCGATTATTGATGAAAATAATTTTTTCGCTTTTCAAAACATAATTCGAGCTTGTCTTGGAGAAGATAAAAAAGAAAAAAATGAACTTGAGAAAAATATTCGCTTGAGAAAAATGAAAGCAAAAGCTCGTTATCGTGATAGAGTAAAAGCTAAACAAGGAAATGGAATTACTCTTGAAGATAGTATGACCTCAATTTGTTGTATGGGCATTGGCATAAATCCTCTTAATATTAGAGAAATGAGTTATGCGTCCATGAACAAATTAATGTCTAAGTTTCAACAAAAGGAACGATATGACATTGACATTCGTAGTTTAATAGCGGGTGCTGATGCCAAAAAGGTTAAGCCCCAATATTGGATGAATAAATTACAAGAAAAATAATTTTTTATCAAAGGAGGATATTAATTATGGCAGGTATTCTTGACAGATATGGTATTAAGGAAGTTGCTGACGTAACTTTCTATAATATTGACAAAGAAACAGCATTACCTACTTACCCCGTTCTTTATCTTGATACTCTCAAAGTTTCAACAATCGAACAAACAGCTGAAACAACAGATGCTCGTGGTGGTAAAGGTAATCCAAAACTTATTACTTGGGACTATGGTAAGGATATTACTGTAACTCTTGAAGACGCTCTCTTTAGTGCTAAATCACTTGCTATCATGTTTGGTGATGGTACTGTTGCTGAAGGTGACAGCAAGGTTCAAAGAACAGTTATGGCAAGACTTGGTACAGATGGAAAACTTGGTGATGTTTCTATCGACGTTTATGATAAGGTTACTAAAGGTGCTGTTAGAAAGAAGCTTAAAGTAAATGAATTTGCTGCTAATAACATTACAGAAGTTAAAGTTTATGATGAACTTGGAGAAGAAATTGCTGAAAGCAATAGTGAATATGTTGGAACTCCAAACGCTCGTGTATTTGTTACTTATAATATTGCAGTAAAAAATAACAAAGAAATCGTTATTTCTGCTGATACATTCCCTGGTACATATTATGTAACTGGTGATACATACGCTCGTTCAGATATTGATGGTTCAGACCAATTCTTCCAGTTTATTATTCCAAAGGCAAAAGTTACATCAGAAAATACTATCACTCTTGAAGCAGAAGGCGATCCTTCAGTATTCAATATGAATCTTTCAGTACTTCGTCCTGAAGATGGCGAAATGATGAGACTTGTTCAGTATGATCTTGCAGAAGGTCAAACTTATGCAATTAATGCAACTACAACTAAAGTAAAAGTTGGTTCAAAAATTACTTTAGTAAGTGATGTTGCTGAAGGTTCAAATGGCTTTACTTGGGAATCACAAGATACAACCGAAGCAACCGTAGCTTCTTCAGCTGCAGTAAACGGAAAACTTGCTGCAACAGTTACTGGTGAAAAAGTAGGCGATGTAAGAATTATGCTTAAGAAAGATGGCACAGAAGTGGCAAATATCTTAATTACAGTAATTCCAGCATAATATTTTCCCCAACAATTAAGGACGGATGGTAGGAACCATCCGTTTCTTTTTATATAAAAAGGAGGTAAAAGGAAATGACAGAATTCGGCATGAAAGAACTATACTCCGTCTTCCTAAAAACTACTTATCCTATGAGAATAAATGGAAAAGATTTTGATGAAGGTGAAGTTATTGCGGCCTTTGATAAAATTCAACTTGCCAATTTCCAAGAAGTTAAGAAGGTAGTTGAATCAAAAGGTGGTTTTGATAATCGAGCGCATGTAACTTGGCAATCTACCAAAGAAATCGATTTCATCTTCTCTCAAGGTATTTTTTCAAAAGAATAGATGGCTCTATTAACTGGTGCGAACCTTGTTAAAGAAAGATAGGGGATAGTTTTAACATAGCGTGACAAAGTAGAAGTTTAGGATAGAAAAATTACCTTGAAAGAAGTCCCTTATGGGAAAGTCTTTATATATAATTCTAAAGGTGAGAGGGTTGACTCACTAATAGAAAGTATAGAAGAAAAGACAGTAACCTTCGATGGGATAAAGAATTATGAGGAGCTAATTTGCGATTATGATTATTATTACAAACCAGAGGAAGATAAAAAAATCTCTGAATTGGTAATTGGTCAAGAATTAGTAAAAGGATACCTCTCGCTCGAAGCTAGAACGAGAGTAAAAGATGATGTAACTGGACACACAAGAACGGGAATTATTAAAATCCCACAATTAAAATTAATGTCCGATTTGTCTATGAGATTGGGTAATAATGCACCGCCGCAAATGGGAACATTCAAGGCTGTGGGATATCCAGTTGGGTCAAGAGGGGATTCTAAAGTAATGGAAATTCTTTTCCTCGAAGATGATATAGATAGTGACTTTTAAGTTTTGATCGACATTAATTTTAAGTAATTAATGTCGATTTTTTATTTAGGAGGCGAAAGCAAAATGGAGAATGAAGAAAGATTTGACGTCATACTTAATATAAAAGGTGATGTTGATGAAATAAAGAGCTCAATGAGTTCTTTACAAAAGGAAATGTCAAATATTCAACTTCCAAAGGGACTTGGCAAAGAATTAGAAACAAGGATGAGAAAGCTCTCTGATGAAGTTGAAAATTTTGAAAAATTAGCAGCTAAAGCTGGAAAATCGTTTGAAGGAGCAAAACAAATCGATGCTTCTTATAAAAAAATTCTTGACTATGCTAGAAAAGTTGAAATTTCTTTTAGCGCCATAAAAAAAGAAGCTAATATTGATACTTCTAAATTTTTTCCTAAGGAAATAGTTGAGCGTATTGAAAAAGCAGAAGAAGCTGTTAAGAATTATGAAAAGGCTATTGAAAAGGGAGATGAAGCCCTTCAAAAACAAAAGAAGTCATTAAAGGATATTGAAGCTGCTTTAGCCAAAAATGAGCAAAAAAGAGCTGAATTAACTTCTAAAAGAGATGCTAAGAAGACTAGTTATGATAGAATTAATTCAGAACAAGGAAAAATAAAAACCACAAAATCAAATGAATTGGCTTAGGAATAGAAAAATCTTGAAATTCTAAGACAAAAAAAGATTGCTCTTGATGCCGAAAAGGCTGCGGTAGAAGCACTAGCAAAAAAGAAAGAAGCTCTTGAAAAATCAGAGAAAGCCTTTGCTTCAAAAAATACCCAATATGGTGCAGAAGATAAAAGAACTAAAGCAGAAAAAGATATGCTTGATGATAATAAAAGAGCTTATGAAGACGCATTATAGGCGGCAAAAAAATATGGAGATACTGTACGCTCTATTGAAGATATTAAACTGGATCAGAGTAAAACTGCATCAAGTATTGAAGCTACAAAAACAGCAATAAAAGGACTTGGAAATGAAATTGATGCAGCTGACAGTAAAATCAAAAAAGCTCAAAATGCTTTTGATACTGCCGAGCAAGAATTAAGAGAAAATGAGACAGCCGCAAATTCTTTAAATACTTAGATGCAAACTTTAAAGACTACTATTGAATAGACAGAAAATGCGGCAAAAGCCAAAGGTTTAAAGGAACTTATAAAATCTCTTGATGATATTGGAGTAAAGGTAGATCCAGCAGTAAGTTCTTTTGAAGATGTACAAAAAGTTATTAATAATTTGAAGCCAGATGCAATCAAGACTATTACAGACGCTCTTGATAAAGCTGGTGTAAATCTTGATGAATTAGGTATAGGCCTTGATAATTTGAATAGAAAGAATACCGTCTTTTAGAAAGGTGCTGAAGAAGCTAAACGAATGAAAGATTAGGTTGATGGGTTAAAAAATCAAGTATAGCACTTCTTTAGCTTAACTAATTCAGTAATGTTATTTAGACGAGGCGTGCAATAGGCAATTGAAACAGTCAAAGAACTTGACAAAGCAATGACCGAAACTGCCGTTGTTACTGATTTTTCTGTTGGTGATATGTGGGAAGAACTTCCTAGATATACAAAAGCAGCTAATGAGCTTGGCACTACGACATTGGGCGCCTATGAAACAATGACATTATTCTACCAGTAGGGTCTTGAGACCAATGAGGTTTTTGAAATTGGTACTGAAACAATGAAAATGGCTCGTATTGCTGGTCTTGAGTATAAAGATGCAACTGATTTAATGACTGCGGCGCTTCGTGGTTTCAATATGGAACTAAATGAAACAAGTGCTCAGAGAGTTAATGACGTATACTCAGAGCTCGCAGCTATCACTGCGGCAGATACTTAGGAAATTGCCAATGCTATGACAAAAACTGCTTCTATTGCAAATTCTGCTAATATGGAATTTGAAACAACTGCGGCTCTTTTATCATAGATTGTTGAAACAACTCGTGAACCCGCAGAGACGGCTGGTACTGCTTTAAAAACAATTATCGCTCGTTTTACAGAAATGAAAGAGGCTACAAGTGATATTATTAATGTTGATGGTGAAGAAATCAGTGTTAATAAAGTTGAAGCAGCTCTGAAATCAGCTGGTGTTGCTTTAAGGGATGCAAATGGTGAATTCCGAGATCTTGATGATGTACTTCTTGAGTTATCAAGTAAATGGAATAGTCTTGACATTATGACATAGAGATATATAGCTACTACTGCGGCTGGTTCTCGTCAACAGTCTCGTTTTATTGCTATGATGCAAGATTACGAAAGAACAATTGAGTTAGTAGATGCAGCATATAATAGCTCGGGTGCATCATAGGATTAGTTTGAAAAAACACAAGATTCTCTTGAATCAAAATTAAATAGATTAAAAAATGCCTGGGATGAATTTCTTATGGGAATCAGTAACAACGACATTATCAAGAAAGGCGTTGATGCTTTAACTGCTTTATTAAATGTTGTTAACAAACTAACTGGTGATAGTGGTATTGCCAAGCTTGGAGTTGTTATTGGTTCATTAAAGGGTGGCTCTGCAATTTTTAATAAAATTTTTGATAGTAGTTTAATTGGAGAAGGTTTAAATAAATATCTCGACAAAGATAAAAAGAAAGGCGCAAGTGGTTTTAATCTTGACTCTTTAACCAAGAAAATGGAAGATTTTAATAATGAATATGGCGGCGCAAATGCTGGCACTCTTGTAATAGAAAAATTGAAGCAAAAATTTAAAAATTTAGGACCATCCATAGAAAAAACAACAGAAAAAATAAAAAAATTTGGAGTTGAAGCAAAGGCTTCTGGAAAAACCGCATTTCAAATTTTTAAAGGTGTATTAGAAGCAATACCTGGCTGGGCAAAAGTTGCTACTGTAGCTATTGCTGCATTGGGAACTGCATTATATTTAATATGGAAAAATTCACCTTTACAAAAAGCTTAGAGAGATTTTGAAACTGCAGAAATTACTGCTAAGCATTTTTAGGAAAGTCTTGAAGAAGTTACAAAAACCGTTGAAGATTTAAAATAGTCTTGGGAAACTTTGTCTGAGCAAGAAAGTGTGTTAAATGAATTAACATAGGGCACTATTGAATGGAATAAAGCTCTTAATGATTATAATAATACTATTTTAGAAGTGATTAAGAATCATAAAGAACTTGCTTTTGAAGTAGACCCATCCACAGGAAAATATACCATTGATGAAAATAAATATTAGGAATATTTAAAATAGCAAGAGGGTAAACAGGAAAAAGCTTAGCTGGATAGTTTTATGGCGAGTGCTTTTGCTGATTATCAAAAATATAGAGCAAATATTGTTAAATTATAGGAAGCTGAATAGGCAATTTTAATACATGAACAATAGTCATCTGAAGATGAGGAACAACCTTCCATTATCGGTAATATACTTTTCCTAGAAGCGTTAGAAAATAAAAGCGAAGCTTTGGCAGATTTGGGATTGTCTGAGGATTATACCGTAGAAGATTTATAGAATTTAAAGGAAAGAGAAATTATTGAATATGAAACTTAGACAAAAAATGCATTAAATGCTTTTTTAACTAAGGATTATGGAGAAAAAATATCCAATGCCGCAGCAGCACTTGTTTCTAATGTCGACACTATTTTACTTGATAGAGCAAAAATAATGGAAGACTTAGGAATTGGCGATGATAGTTTTTCAGATGGAATATCAAGATTCAATTCTGAAGCAATTAAAGATTGGGCTGAATATCGTGGTTATATCTATGAAAATGGAAAAGTAAAAACTAAAGATGGCGATGAAGTAAAAATATAGTGGAATGATTTCCAATCAAAAGATGATGCCATAACAAACGAATAGATTGCTCAAGAATTAATAATGTATAAAACCGCTAATGCTACAGAAAGAAGAGCAAAAAATGTAGCAGACGTATTAGATAACGTCGGTGGTGTAGTTTCAACTGTTTTTAGCGGTGATTGGAAGAATATGGATGAAAATTTCGCCTCAAATATGTTAGCAAATGGAAATTATTTTGCTGACTATGTAGGTGGAATGTTAGCTGGAGATTTAGAAACAAAGAAAATTAGTGGCTTATCAGAAGAAGTCGATAAAACAATGATTGATTTTCTAGAATCAATTACTAATTTAACTTTTGAGCAAATAAAAACAACTTATAACAACTAGACTGTTGGGAAAATTATTACTTCTAAATTTAAAGAGTTTCTTGAAAACATTAATGAAAACATGCAAGCAGAGATAGAATCGTTAAAAATTGATACTCTTAATCTATCTGGTGACGATAAAGCCAATGCAGAATTATATAATAGTACAATTGATACAATGACTTCAAAGGAAATAGGCTTTTTAGTAGATTTAAAAGAAGGTTTAAATTCTGCTTTTAATGAGGTCGTATCTTTCGATATTTTTAGTGGTGTTTCTTCGGCTCTTGTTAAATTAAAGCAAGAAGTTTCCGGTTTGAATACAGATAATTTTATATAGGCTTGGCAACAGGTTGACTGGAATTCTCCATTGAATTCGATGAAAAATCTAAATCAAGCAATAGAGGAAGGCTCTGATGAATTATCTTATTTTGCTACCAATGCTAAAAATTTATTAAGCGATAACTTTTTAAGCTCACTTAATTAGTTTAAAGAAGTTTTAAATTCTGAAGATTTCCTTGAAGTTAATCAAAGTTTAAATAAAATATACAACACTGAAGGGAAAATTACTTTTGACAATATTAAAGAAGCTGCTGAAGAAAGTGGCACTTTAAATTTAATGCTTGAAGAAGGTACCATTAGCGCGACTGGATTTGCAAAAGCAATGGAGTTGGTTGCAAAAGGGGTTTATGATGTAACAACTTTAACTCCTGAATTGCTTAATGCATTAACCGCGGCTTTCTCTTTAATGGATAATATGGATTAGGCATATTCTTGGACCACTAATTATGATTTTGGAAAAGATTATAGTGACATAGGAAAAAAATATGCTGAAGCTTCCGAAGCTGTATAGGCTTTAGCAAAAGGTGGGGCCTATGGAAATCCACAGTTTGATGAGTATATGAATTTTCTTATTGGAGAAGCAGAATGGGAGCAAGCTTTAAAAAAATATGATAATGATACAAAAAAGGCTTATTAGTCGAAACAAAAACAAATAAAAAACACAAAAGGAACTTTATTGGGCGCATGGCAATCAGTAATAAAAGATGATGATACTACAAAAAATCTTGCAGTTTCAATGGGTTCTAATGGATTATTAAAGTTTGATTTAACTAACATTAAATCAACTGATGATTTAATAAAAAATATTGTGAGTAATACTTCTAAAACAGAAGAGGAAGCTCGTGCGTTAGTGGCTGATGCAATTAACTATAATTCTGCTTTATCAGATGCATTGGAAACTTTAGATAAAATAAAAGCAATAAATATTCTATTAAATAAAAAGAATGCTAATGATAATAAAGAATTTACCATAACAGATGCGGAAATGGAAGCTCTTGATATCGATGAAGATTTTATTAATAAAATTAATGAACAAATGTTGGATGGATATTCAATTAAGATATGGTCGGAAGAGAGCAAATAGCAAACAATTAATGACATAGCAGAATCGATGAAAACTGGAATTGAAGAAGGATTAAACGGTATTGATAGTGCAATAACAGTTAAAGTTAATGAAGTAGATACAGAAATATTTACGAGTGAGCTTGAAAAATTAAAAGACATTGATTTAACAACAAGCTCTTTTACGATCCCAGAAGATATTTTAACAGTCTTATAGAATACTTTTAACAGTAAAGTTGATGAGGGTATTGCTGAAGGATTGAGTGTTGATGATGCAAAAAAAGCTGCAATAAGTGGTTTGGCTCTTTTAGTTGGAGATACAAACGCTCAATTTTTGGCGAGTGGTTTGATTGCTGGGTATCAAGATAAAAAAGCTATTTATGCAGCAGCTAAGGCCGCAGCAGCATAGGGTGCAGAAATGTATAGAATTATATATACATCAATAGTTACTGCTATGGTTGATGCTTTTGCAAAATTTTCTGGATTAGACGTTAGTGGCACTGGTCTTAGAACTGAAACCGACAAAGAAACAAATGCAACTGTTATTAATATGGAAGGAGTTCAATATACTAAAGAGCAATGGGAAAATATATATGGTGAAGGCACTTTTGAGGAACAAATAACGAAAATAGAGCAAGGTAATGCATTAAAGGATATATTAGATAGTGTATCCACAGATGCTCAAAACAATTCACAAAAATTTTTCTCTACAGCTCAAGTTTTAGTAGATACATATGGATTGTCTAAAGAAGAGGCCAATGCACTAATTACAGAGATGGAAAGTGGAGATTGGACTCCAGAAAGTTTAAAAGATTATGTTCTTCCTAATGGTAAAACGTTATATGATATGTATAAAGACGCAGGTTATATTGGTACTAGTGGAACTACTGGAAGCGGTAGCACAGCAAAAAATGATACAAATCCTGCCCTTCAAAATGTCACATAGAAATTGGAAGCTTTGGAACGCTCTTATAAAAATGGAGAAGTAGGAGCGGTTGAATATGAAGCTTCAAAAAGAGAATTATTAACAAGTCAAAAAGATATTCTCGAAAAAGATATCAAAAATGATTACGCAAGTAGTAAATATAAAGATTATTTTTACTACGACGCAGCCTCTGATTCTTATCTTCTTGATGAAAATAAATTCAATTCAGTAAAAAATGAAGAGACTAAAGATGCTATAATGCAGGATTATAATAGAATTAATGGTAAAAATGCTGATCTTAACGATGTTGAAGACGCTCTTTTAAAATTGAATAAACCTGGCGGTGAAAATGACACAACCGTAGAAGAAGAAACTTTTAATGCTTTAGATAGATTGCTTGAAACAGATAAAGTTAGTTTAAAAGATTATAACAAGACTTATGGTGAAACTTTAGAAAGCTAGTAGACAAAATTAAGAAATGAATTTAATACTTTACTTTCTGAAAGCGCCAATAAGGATATGTATGAATATGATGAAGCCTTAGGAATACTTACTATAAATCAGGAAGAATTCAATAATTTAACCGAGGAACAATAGGCAGCAATATTAGAAGAGTATGAAACATTATAGGGAATTAATAGTGAGTTAAAGGATATCGAAGCTTCAGTAGCAGAAACTAAAAAATATTTAAAATATGATACCACTAATGAAGCTGCTAGAAGAGAATAGTTGGATTATCTATTTTAGACAGGTCAAATAACTGCTGAAGAGTATCAAAGTGCAGTTCAACAAAATTCTAAACAAACAAATAGACGTCTTGAGGGTGAAAAAAATGCTGCCTTAAAGACTATGATAAAGGATTCAGGTTATGCCTACTTTGATACAAATGCAAGAGAACTTAAATTTAATCCTTTGGTTTTTGGTGATGCTGGAGAGAATCCAAAATTTGTAGAATGGTTATCTACAATGGAAACCAGATTAACAGAGATACTGAAAATGCCAGAAGGTGAAGAAAAAGATGAAGCTATGAAGGCTTGGTAGGCTGAATACATAAGTGGTGTTAAGAAGTTTACTGGAGAAGAGGCTGATGTAGACTTCATGGATTGGTTTATCTAGATGAGTAAAGAATGGCAAGATATTTTAAAAATGAAGAATGGGCCAGAGAAAGATGCAAAAATTAAACAATGGAAGGCTGCGTACACTTAGGGAATGGAAAGTGGGTATACTGGAATGTATTATACAACATCCGTTGGCAGCGCGGCTTATGATGAAGTTAATTTTAATTAGAATAAAACTACAAAAGCAAAAGATAAGGTAGTATCAAACGTAAATACAGTCAATGATGCCAATACTCAACAACAAGAAAATAAAGATGAATTTACCTTTAAGCCTGAGGAATACTAGCATGAAGTAGATATTCCATAGTAGCTTGCCAAACTAGAGCGAGATTTTTAGAATGGTAAGATGACTTATGATGAATATATAACGGCACGCGATGGACTTTACAAACAATAGACAACTGCAAATAACCAAGATATTCTATATGCTTTAAGCAAAAGCGGTTTTGCACAATATATTAATTTAGAAACAGATGATTAGGGAAATATTGTTGGGGCTAGTATAAAAGAGGATTCTGGATTTTACGAACTTAGTGATACACTTCAAGCTCAAGGACAAGAGTTTTTAGATTGGATTGTTTAGATTGCTGGAAACACAGGTGACATCAATAAACATTTTAATAGTCCAGATTGGGTAGATGAAGAAAAGCGAAAGGAGTTTCGATATGCTGAACTTGATAATTTTAATGCATCACAAGATTAGGACGCTCTTAATAGAAGACAGCAAGAACTATCTGGATATAATTCAGTAATTAGTCAGTTACCTTCTGAGGTATAGGGTCCATTAAGTTTAATAACTGGCGCAGCTGGAATGTTTCTTACAGCAGATTAGAATTTAATACTTCGCAGATAGGAAGAAAATGCTCACACTCAATATGAAAACTATATGGGTAATATAAAGGATCAAGGTGCTGATAAATATATAACAGAAGATGCTAATGGTAATGTTACAGTAGATACTGATGCCATGAAAAAAGCCGGTATTTATTCTGATGCAGATATTGATAAAATAGAAGAATGGGCGTATTAGGCAAGTTAGTATAGAAAAGAAGAACTTGATGCCCATCAACAAAGAAGTGGTGGAATCTTTTAGAAACCGTTTTATATAGCAGAAAAAGCAGCAAAGGCAATGTCAAAAGCCTTTAAGAAAACTAGTAGTATTTCTGAAGCTGTAAAAGAAGCTTTTAGGGGACTTGAGAAAGAGCTTGGTTTGGCTGAAGGAAGTCTTTCAAACTTCGAAACTGCTTTCACAAAGTTTATTGATAGTTTAAATTTAGAAGAGAAGACTTTTGGTGGACTCAATAAACCAGAACTCCTAGAACAGATTAAAAACTCCAAATTTGGCGAATATATGAGTGAAGATATGACCAATTGGCTTGGAATGATTTTTGGAAAAAATGCTGTTGATGGTAATACCTTCTGGGAAACAGGACTTAATGCAATTGGAGATGGTTTTGGTTTGGGCGGAGACTTTATGAGCTTTGGCATGATTGAACAAGGCCTTGGAATGATGAATACCGCAAAGGGAATATTTGATCAAATGAAAGCTAAAATTGAAGAGCTTATAGGTTATATTAGTACCGCTACTTAGGTGCTTGTTGATGCATGGACAAATCGTGAAGATTTTTTATATAGCTTCTTAAAGCAAATAGAAAAACATCTTCAAGAATATGAGAACTTATAGCGCTATTCGACTCAATTAGAAAAAGGTAGACTAACTTCATCTCAAGATATCTTAAATAATTGGAACAATTAGTGGGCTTCACTTCAACAATAGCTTGAAGAATAGACAGAACGTCTTGAAACTCGTCAAGAAGAACTTGATCGCTCTCGTTTGAATATCTTTAAATATATTAGTGGCTGGGATCCTTTATCAGATACTCTTTATGAAAATCGTGATGTTAAATTTATATGGGATGTTGTTATTGGTGCTGGTGAAGCATTTAATATCATGGGAACCGGAGCGTTTTTCTCATAGCTTAATCAACTTTATGAAGATTATGATTCACGCGTTCAAAAATCCTATGAAGATCGTCTCGCGGCCGAGTAGGCGCTTTTAGACATAGAAGATGAAAGACTTGAGTTGGTTAAAATTGGTGCTGAAGAAGCAACCGAATTTGAACAAAAAGTTTTAGATTCAATCCTTCAAAAAGAATAGGAAGCAATTGATGAGCTCTCTCGTCTAAATGATGCAGTTACGGAAGCAAATCAAAAATTAATATCTACACTTCAAGATAATTTAGAAAAAATTCGTCAAGAACGTGAAAATGAGCGAACAGAAGAGGAACTCGGTGAAAAAGAGCGCAGACTTGCATATCTTCGTCAAGATACTTCTGGTGCCAATCAATTAGAAATTAAAAAGCTTGAGGAAGAATTGGAAGAGCAACACGAAGATTATACTGATGCTTTAATTGACCAGAAAATTTCTGAACTTGAAAAACAAAATGAGCTCGCGGCAGAACAGCGTCAACAACAAATTGATTTATTACAAGGATAGCTTGACTATGCAGAAAAATATGGTTTATATTGGGATGCAATCTATGGCATGCTTTATACCATTGATGAAAATGGTGTTGCTGTATTAAATCCAGAAAATTTTGATGTTGATGGTAACATTCGTGAAAATAGCGAACTTGCACAATTACTTGGCACATTTTCGGATAGAATGGGAATGTCTCAATGGAGCGCAGTTCTTGATAATGAGGAAACAAAACGATTAGGGCGTTATTACGGTGCTTTTATTGGAATGAATGGTGCTGATGGTAAATGGGCGAATTATTGGGCTCTTCTCAATCCTGGTGCTAATGATCCAAACTATGCTCATAAATATCAAGATATTCCAGAAGGATTATGGGGAGCGCTTTATAGATTAGAAATAGGCATAAAGGAACAATTTGGAACTAATAATCCAGGTCTTGTAAACATGGGACGACTGTCCGAATAGAAAATTAAAAATTTCCTTGGAAAAATGTTTAACTATGATGATTGGGCAAACTTTACTGCAACAGAATATCAAAGAGGAAAAGAGGAATCAACGGTTGTTGCTGGCTTGTATGAAGGCGTAGCTAAACCAGCAAAAGAGTTTGGATAGGGTGTTGCCGAAGCTGTTGGATTAGATAAAATTTTTGGAGGAAAAGGATAGTAGACTTCAACATATACTAAACAAGAAGAAGAAGGCAAGAAAACTACCGACAAAGTAAAATCTCTTGGGGATAATTATGGAACTCAAAAATATGGAGATTGGACCGAAAATTACAACTTTAATATAGGTACGGTAGGCGAAAATATTAGTCTTGATGAAATGACTGATAAAGTAGTGTCTGCCCTAAAAGGATTATTCTAGGGTAATACTAACGTAGTACAAAAAAGCAGATAATTTGAGATAAAAAGGAGGAAAAGTGAATGACCGCGAACGAAAGAAGTATCAAAGGCGATTTTATTGGCTTTACCCTTGGTAACATTCACTCTTCCGAGCTTGGACTAGTCAGAGTAAGTGATGGAAGCAGGTACAATGAGGACCTGCTTCCTCCATTATAGGACAGAAAAGGACAAGTTTCTGGAAGAGATGGTGAAGTTTATTTTGGTAGTCAATATATGACAAAACCAATTAAAGTTCCTGTTGCTTTTGATAATATGAGCGAAAAAAGTTTTGCAGATTTGCGACGACTTATTTCTAGCAAAACACCACAATTTTTATGGTTTGACGAAACCCCATACAAGCAATGGCTTGTTAAATCAGCGGCCGCGTAGAGTTTTAAATGGCTTTGTTTTGATGAGTATCGTAATGGTTAGAAACAGCGAATTTACAAAGGCGAAGGGGTGCTTGAGTTTAATTGTTTTACTCCTTATGCAGTATCAAGAGTTGTTTATTTAGACGACACTGTTAATGAAGTTCTTTTAAAAAATGAAAAAGGTAGATTGGTATTTACTTCTTTAATAGGTACAAATAAACCAAAAATAGAAGATTTTTACAATTTCGAAGAATGGCGCGAAGGAAGTCGTTTAAAATATAGACATGATATTTTAAATACAAATGATGCTAATAATGGAACTGAGATTGAGTATGAAAAATATTATGAGGATTTTCGAATATACGATTATCCAAGAAAAGGAGTTTTTTTATATAATGCAGGTGATATTCCATTAAAGCCAAAAATAACTTGTCAAATTCCAAACGATTATCCAGTAACAAATGATTTATTATTTAGATTATATGCCTTTAATAACAGCCCCAAAGATGAGATGAATAATGAAGATTTTCATGTAATTGGAGAAATGATAATTTCTAAAGATATGATATTATAGCATAGAAAAAATTTTTCCAATGATTTATACATAGTTATAGATTCAAAATTAAAAATGATTAAAGGCGCTCAATCGGAAAATTAGCTTAATGGTATTATATACAATAAATATCATAAAAGTGGTGATTATCTTGAAATACCAGTATCTAACGAAGATATATATTTTATAGAGGTAACTGAAGTTCAAGAAAAAACAAATGAGGATGAAGTAAATAACAATAATAGTAATAATAATGAAAATGTAAAAATTATAGAAAATGAAAATAATGAAAATGAAGGTAACACAGGGAATGAAGAAGAAAATACTGATCAAGGAATAATAAAAATCTTATCAATAAATTACGCTCATCAATACTATTAAGAGGTGATAAAATGAGTAATGTAAAAGAACCATACGTAATTTCTGTATGGGAAGAAGAGCTTATACCTGCACAAGATTGGTATGTCAAAGCTGAAGGAGATAGTAAAATAACAGTAGAACAATATAACCAATTAAACGAAGAAGATAAGAAAGATTATAAACTTTATACTATAATGGAACATTTTGAGGAAGTTTAGGGAGTTATTATTGGCTCAGACGACATGGATTCTGCTTTTAGTGTTATTTAGCCAATATTCAAAGAAAATGTGAATGGTAGTGTAGAACTCACTTTTGGTTTGTATTATAAAGTTTTTGACCCAGAAATAATGGATTTTTCTCCGAATCCTTATGTACCAATGCTTACTAATGAAGCAAAAATCAAATTTAAATTTCGTGATAATTGGTACGATTTAGTTGTTAAAAATTGTGTTGAAGATTCTACAAATAATCTATTTACATATACCTGTAAAGATTTTTATATTAACGAATTGAATAAAAATGGTTTTAAGGTATAGCTCGATTCTGAACTTGAAAATAATCAAGGTTCAATAATTGAACTTGGAAAAACAATTTTAAAAGATACTGATTGGAAAATTGACGAAGAAAAAACCGATACAATAGTAGAGACAAAAATTGAACCTTTATATATTGGTATACCAAGATATGATTTGAAAATAGAAAGAGTTAGTGAATATATTCCAGATGTAAATATAGAAAATGTCAAAGATATCTATCCATCTGAATGGACTATTAGAGCTAGCGATGATCTACCAATTCTTCTATTTTATTCAGAAGTAACCGAAAAGAAAAAAGAGCCACAAATTTTAGCTGTTTTTGAAAATGGCAAATATTTGAATCCTGCTGAGCAAGAAACTAAAAATAAATATCTTTTGGATATTAATAATGATGTAATTACTAATGGCTGCAATTATAGAATTCTTGGTTATTTTGAAAAAGGTGATGATGAGGGATAGAAACCTCGAGAAGTAAGGTATAGCGAATCCGCTACCAAAAACAGTATAATGAACATTATAGGCTCAAGTGGTTTAAATATATATGATCGCGCTCGTGCTGAAAAGGTTGTTAGAAGTTAGAAAACTGGTTACGATCCAGATATGGACAAGCACATTTCTAAATATTATAAAATAGTGGATGGAGAAGTAGATACAGAAGTAGAGTATTATGGCTACGATGAAGAGCAAATATTAAGAACTGATTTAGCAGAAAATCTTTTAGCAAATTCAGAAGATTTTGTCTCAACAGATACAGGATGGGTTTTTGATGGAGTACCAGAAAAACGCACAAAAGACAAAGAGACTGGTTATGTTGGACAAATTTTTTAGAAAAGCTCAATTATAAAAGACGAGTTTGAATATAAAACAAACCCAGATGAGACTATTCTAGAATTAAATTTAAAACCAAGAAACGAACCTAGATATTATTAGGACGATTAGGGAGAGTTTTATTTTATAACATATACAGATAAAGATGGAAAAAAACAAAAAGATTATTTTTCCGAAAAACAAGAACCAAAACGTATATAGAATTATAAAGAAAATGTCTCCGATTCATATAGAAAGCTTAGAGAGGCAGGGGCAAACGGATACGCTGATAAAACAGATACCGAATTAAACAATATGATTGGCGAATACTTAAGCTCTATTCGTTACTCTAAGGGTCAAAGGTTGGCTATAAACACTGGTGTTGCCGCCAATAGAAATAAAATTAAATAGCTTTCTCCTGGTGAGGAATATGTTTTTGCTGTTTCACTTGGTAAATTTAAAGAAGGAGAAACTCCTCCAAAAATAAATGATGAAATTTAGTACGGCGTCAAAGTTCCTGATAGATATTATGATTTTATTGAAGTTGATGGAGATGGTGAAATGGCCTATAATGCGGCCCAAGAAGCCATCAATAAACTAGGGAAGGAACTTTTAAATGATCCAATAAAAAATTATTTATAGAATCCCGATTATCAAGGAAGATATAATGAAGAATATGATAAAAAATATGAGGAATTAAAACAAGCATATAAAGAGCGCTATTTAAGAACTAATGCAATTTCTAGTGAGACAACAAAAGAAAATTGGCAACCTGGCGGCCGCAGAAAAAGTGGTTTACATGGTTTATGGGGAGAATGGATTGGATATTATGAAATTTTCTTAAATGTTTTAAGAGGATTTAAGGAAGGTGAAGGAGAGTCTGAGGAAGAATATCGATATCCAAGCTTTTTAATAGAATTAGATAATGCCTTGGCTTGTATTGAGCAAGACAATACAAAAGGAAGAGTAACAGAAGAGGTTTATAAAGCCTTTATTGGCGAAACTGAGATAGATGAAAATGGAAAGATTCATTATTCAGGAATATACCCAGAAATGGTTGAAAAAACCATAGAACATTCTACTGAAAAAAGAAAAAATTAGCTTTTCTCTAAACAATCTGCTTACGATCCTATGGGACAAGATAAAAAGTTATACCCAGAATACGATGAGAACACTGGTACATTAGTTCCAATGGTAAATTCTTTTAGTGAATTTTTATTTGCTCAGTTCTATCAAAAAGTTATAGATAAGTGGATGATTCCCGATGGAACCAATGCTAATTGGAACTACAAAAAAGATTAGGATTTTTAACAAGAACACCTCGTTGGGCTGTGGCTCATAAATTTCCACCGGAGCAAGCTATAACAAGATTAAATAATATAAGAATACAAGTTGGGAGAACTGGGGCGCTTACTCCTGTAGCTGACCTTGAACCAATAAATGTTGGTGGAGTATTGGTTTCGCACGCAACCCTTCATAATGAAGATGAAATAAAAAGAAAAGATGTTAGAATTGGTGATATGG
>JAEIGA010005825.1_pt1 | contig 18767 bp, 20 predicted proteins | sample 9270691 | NCBI WGS metagenome assembly JAEIGA01 (sample SAMN17057246, study PRJNA624740) | gut metagenome | biome: biome; isolation source: fecal sample | host: Bos grunniens | place: China: Xizang | collected 2019 | reverse complement strand
GTTCCCTTAAAGTTAATTTCCTTTTTGGTTAAGAGCTTATAGATGTTCGTTGTATTTTCCGTGCTGGCTACAAGAACGTTACTGAACTTGAAGTCATACTTCTTTATAGCTCCATCTGCCGAAGGGGCGTCCGCTCCTTTTTCGTAGGTTAGCTCTTCCGTTATCCATCTCGGAAAAGAAGTGTCAAAGGTTGTTTTCCGAGTGACCGGTCGATTGATGCCGTCGTAGGTATATTCCTCTTCGCGCTTTTTATTGGTATAGCTGTTCTCTGCGCTGACGGTTATTTTCTCCAGCTCTCCCCTATCGTTGTAGCTGAATCTGGAAACCTCGTCTGCCATCTCGTCGGTTGACATTGCTAAAACGGCGCTCGCATTTGACAGCTCTGTGGTTAATTCTCCCGTCTGCGAATTAAAGATGGGATAAGTGCGATAAACGTTTGTTACAGCGCCGTCAAGCGAGGTAAGTCTGCCATACTTATCAAAGCGGGATATGTCAGAATATACCTTGCCGGATTTTTTTGGATAGTAGCTTATGACGATGTCAGAGTTATTCGCACTATTCGTGCTATACTCGTGCTCCTCGACTCCATCCGCGCATTTTAAAACCGAGGTCAGCTTTCCTTCCGAATAGGTCATAGTGTATCTCAATGCGCCCGTTTCATAGGCGGAGGGATTACCGAGAGAATACTCAATGGAATTTGAACGCCCTTGTCCGAAGGTCCTCTCCAAAAGAGCAGACATATCGTCGTCATACTCGTCGGTTACTACGGTACCGTCGGGAAGCGTGACAGAGGTAACAGCGCCCCAGACTTCATCAAGGGTATATACCGTCTGCTCTCCAAATTCATTCGTCTGTGTTACCGTCGGATTTCCGCTGCTATCTTCGCCATACGCGGTTGTCCTTGTATATAAGCCAACAACCTCCTCACTAGTAAGAAGTCCGTTAGCATTTCGCACCCAGTTTCTCGTTACGTTTTCCGATTTTGCGCTGACCGCGTCGAGCTTGCTATCGAGCTCCTGCCAGCTTATAACCTCTCCTGCGGAGTCAAGCGTTCGATATACCAAAAACTTGCCCGGAATATCGTCAACAATAACATTGGTTACAACGCCCTGGGGCGTGCGGATGCGCTTTCCTATATAGCATTGATTAAGCGGATAAGGCTGTTCTCCTCCCTCATAAGTAATGCTTCCAAGAGATTCTGCACAGTAAACCGTTTTTGATTTATTGATATAAAACTCGTTAGTATTAACACCTAACTTTTGATTAATCTTGTACTTAAGTATATCCTCGAAATAAACGTCATCTTCCTCGCCGGGATTAAGACAGATAGTACCGTCAAAAAATCCACAGGTTTCATCGGATAGAGATAAGTATTTATATGTACTTCCACCGTGATAAACAAGGACGTCACTTATGATGTTTAAGCTATTTCTTTCCAATAGGCTGACTTCACTACCAAAATAGGTAGCCCTCATATCCTTAAGTATGATATATGAGGGAATATTTGGTCGTATAGTAATTTCTGTACCCTCTGTATAAAGCGCGTATTCAAAGAATTTCCACTGTCCGTTTGAGCTTAATCCCGGATTAAATTCAATATTCTGACTCTCGTATGTTTTTATAATTAACTTTGACGACTCTACATTTAAATCTGTTATACCTTCCTCTGCTTTTATCCATCCGGTTAGAACAAAATAGCCCGTCGCGTTAAGTGTATCAAACGACCATTCTTTTTCAAGGTTGGTTTCATACATATAATTTCCATCAAACATACCCACCTTTCCTCTGATTTTCAATTCATTGGAATTGTTAGTATCTTCCACTTTGACGATGCCTGGGAATCTCTCTGTGTTGCTATTACCTAATATAAAGCTTACATTTTCTCCCTCTACCTCATAAGAATACTGTGGCTTATCTCCGCTGTACTGTATTCTGTTTTTAACGCCGTGAAAATCAGTTATTTCAATATAGTCGTGCCTTTCTGTGCAGTCGCTTATTGCTACGGGATATGTATACTGCGTAGAATCTATGGTTTCCTCGTTGTTCTCAGTAGGATCTGTATCTTCCGATTTAATGCTGTAGGATGTGACTATAGTATTTCCATTTTGTACAAGCGCTGCCTTATAAATCGTGGCGTGATTATCTTCACCGGAGGTAGCCTCTACGTTTATATTCATACCCGAGCCGCGAGTAACCGCATACTCCATTCCCGAATAGTGCGATATAGTTAAAGCATCGGTAGTATAGGAAAACGTTGTGTTGCAGTTGCCGCCTGCATAATAACTTATCTTTGAGATTCTGTCTGACGTATCATAAGACAGGGATATAGTTTTACTGCCTCTGTATTTTATAGTAGCGAGGCGCCCTGTCGAGATATCGTATCCGTTCACGATAACTTCGTTTCCGTATTTATCAAAAAGCTTGAAAAATCTTCCGTCAAGAACGAAGAGCTCGGTGCTGTAATCCGGATTTTCAACTACAAAATATCCGGCTTCCCTTCGCATAATTCTCTGTGAGTCGTCCATAAAAGTATAGATGCTTCCATTCTTAATCAGCTCTATTATTTTTCCGTCAGCATCTATGTACTTGTCCGCTGCTGTTCCGTCAAGTATCAGCTTTTTGTGAAGATTAAGCTTAAAGCCCGGTGACATATTAAAGTGGTTCTGTGCAGAGGTGCTGAGCGAGTAGTTAAATACAAGTGACAAACCGAGGGTGCCGTAAATATCGGCAAACGATAGAAGAGGAAGGGTGTAGACGTAATTTGCGGTTGGCAGATCGAGCTTGATTTGCCCGGGGTTGTACTTTGGTACGTGTGCCATATTTATTTCTCCTTGTTTGTTTATTGTACCTGAGCCTTCTCTCGGTACTAGGTATATTTTACCATATTTGAAGACAGGTGTCAATGTGTGAAAAAATAAGATTAATATTTATATTTGGCATACGGTGTTGACTTTTGGCGCGAGGAGTGGTAGAATATACGGTGGAGTAATATGTGATTGGAGGCAGTCGTGAAGCAGCTTTTTCCCCGGATACTCGGCAACGAGCAGGCTAAAAACAGAATAGGCGCTGCCATCCTTTCGGCAAGAGCTCCCCACGCCTTTCTCATAGTGGGCGAGGACGGCTCGGGCAAGCATACGCTGGCTCTGAATATCGCCGCCGCTCTCAACTGTGAAAATAGAAGGGACGCTCACAGCCCACTGCCCTGCTGCGCGTGCGGAAGCTGTCAGAGAATTTTCTCGGGCGGTCACGTCGACGTGCGGGTGCTCGAGAGGAGCAAGGACAGGGCTACTGTCGGCGTTAGTGAGGTCAAGGAGCTCAGAGAGGATATGTTTCTCTCCTCCACCGAAGCTGACGTCAAGGTATATATTATATCCGATGCCGAAAAGCTGACGACCGAGGCGCAGAACGCTCTGCTCATCGTCCTCGAGGAGCCACCCGAGAACGTGGTTATAATGCTGCTCGCGGCGAGCGCTGACAGCATACTCACCACTATAAAGAGCCGAGCACAGCTCGTGTCCCTCACCCGTTTTTCTCACGGTGAGCTAAGAGAGCATCTTTTAAAAATCAGCCCTGAGGCGAGAGCGCTCGCAGGAACCAATCCATCGGCGCTCGAGGCTGTTATCACCGCCGCTGACGGCAGGCTGGGCAGAGCGCTGGAGCTGTCAAACCCAATACTTTCAGCCGAGGAGGCAGAAAGGCGGGAGCAGACGCTGAAATTTCTCTCTGCCGCCGCTCCGGGTGTTCCCTACGTCAGAATAAGCGAGGCGGTATCCGCCCTCCCAACCAAGCGAGCAGAGCTTCTCTCGATGCTTGAGGCAATTATACAGGCGCTTCGCGACCTTATCGCCGCCAAGAGAACGAAGGAATTCGCTACTCTGTTCTTCTCTACCCGAGAAGAAGCGCACAGGTTCGCCGAGCCCTTCAAGCCCGCGAGGCTAATCGCGATATACGAGCTTGTCAGCCGAGCGCACGAGGACTGCACGAGAAACGCTAACCTCACCCTCACGCTCACCAACCTCGCATCAGGTATCAGGCTCTTAAAAGTATAAGAAAAGGAAAAGAAAAATGTCAGATAAGAAAACCAACGATATACAGGATACCGCATCGGTAGAGCTCACCCCCGACGTGCCCGTCGAGATAGTGGGCATCAACTTCCGAAAGGCGGGAAAGATATACTATTTCTCCCCGAACGGTCACACCCTGAAGCCTGACGACAGGGTTATAGTAGACACCTCGAGGGGCGTCGAGATAGGCACGGTCAAGGTGCCCAACAAGATGGTAGACCCCTCCGAGATTATACCGCCCCTGAAGAAGATTATCCGCCCCGCCAACAAGGACGACCTCGAGCGCGACGCGAGAAATCACGAGCTTGAGATGGACGCGGCTATAATCTGCAAGAAAAAGATAGCGGCGCACGGTCTTGATATGAGCCTTGTCGCAGTCGAATATACCTTTGACAACTCGAAGCTGATATTCTATTTCACCTGCGAGTCGAGGGTTGACTTCCGCGAGCTTGTCAAGGACCTCGCGTCCACCTTCCACACCAGAATCGAGCTTCGCCAGATTGGCATCAGGGACGAGGCGAAGATGATGGGCGGACTTGCCGTCTGCGGCAGGGTGTACTGCTGTGCGGGATTTCTCACCGACTTCGTGCAGGTGTCTATAAAGATGGCGAAGGAGCAGAATTTCTCGCTCAACTCCGCCAAGGTTTCCGGTGCCTGCGGCAGACTTATGTGCTGTCTGAGGTACGAGCACGAGACCTACGAGGAGGCGCTCAGACATACACCACCCGTCGGCTCGATAGTTATGACTCCCGACGGCGAGGGTACGGTCACAGAGGTTAAGCCCCTCTCGAGCGAGATTAAGGTGCGCCTTAACGGCACCGACAAGGACGTAGTCAAGCTCTTTTCCTGCTCTGAGGTGCGCGTTCTTCGCCGCGGAAAAGCAAGACCCGCGGAGGATACGGCGGACGAGGGCGCAGAGGAATAATATTTTCCTCTCACTTTTTCTTGAAAAGGTCTTGATTTTTTCCGAATATATGATAAAATATAATTAACCAAAATCTACGGAGGTATTTCACTATGGCATACAAGATTTCCGATGAGTGCATCTCCTGCGGCGCATGCGCTGACGCTTGCCCCACCGGTTGCATTTCCGAGGGCGACGGCAAGTACGTTATCAACGCTGACGAGTGCATTTCCTGCGGCTCCTGCGCAGACGCTTGTCCTGTTGGAGCACCCGCTGAGGAATAATTTAGTCGCTATATGCGAACACCGCGTTTTCATTCCGTCAGATTTGGCTCTGCCATTTCCGCGAGGTCGAAAACGCGGTTTATTCTTGTAATCTGAGAGGCTGATATGATGCTTAACGACGGCGAGAGGCTTGACTACGTCAATGATAAAATTGAGCTGATACAGAACGGCGAGGGACTGACCTTCGGCACGGACGCGCTCCTGCTCGCCTCCTACGTGGACGGCAGATATAAGGACGCTGTCGAGCTCGGTGGAGGAAGCGGTATAATTTCCATGCTTCTTCTGACAAGGGACAAGGCGCGTGAGGTCACCTGCCTTGAGGTTCAGCCCGAGTATGCCGAGCTTATAAGAAGGAACGCCGAGCACAATTCGCTTTCCGACAGGCTCCGCGCCGTGTGCTGTGATATTCGGGAATATACTCCCGAGGGCGAGTGCGAGCTCGTGGTTTCAAACCCACCGTATATGAAGGCGACGAGCGGAAAAATGTGTCAAAGCGATAAAAAAAGCATCGCCAGGCACGAGCTTTTCGGGGATATATCTGACTTCGCGAGAGCGGGAGCCAAAATGCTCAAGTACGGCGGAGCTATGGTGTTCGTCTATCGACCCGACAGGCTTGTCGACCTGATATGCGCTATGAGAGAAGCAGGCGTTGAGCCCAAGCGAATGACGCTCGTTCTGGCAGACAACGCGAGTGTGCCGTCGATGGCGCTTGTCGAGGGTAAGCGAGGCGGAAGATGCGGACTGAAAATGACCCCGCCGCTGATAATATACTCCGACCGCGAGCACAGGCAATATTCAGCCGATATGCAATATATAATGGAAAACGGCTCCTTCCCCAAGGGGTTCAAAAAGGGATAGATATGGAACAGAACGAGAGAAACAAGGTAGAGGGCGGCACGCTGTATCTTGTGGCGACGCCGATAGGAAACCTCGCGGATATTTCCGAGAGGGCGAAAAAGGTGCTCTCCGAGGTTGACTTCGTGGCGGCAGAGGATACGAGAAACTCCTTGAAGCTTCTCACCCTGTACGGCATACATACCGAGCTCGTCAGCTATTTTGAGCACAACAAGGCCAAAAGCGGCGAGAGAATATTGGCGCGTCTTCTTTCGGGAGAGTCCTGCGCTCTTATCACCGACGCGGGTATGCCCGCTATCAGCGATCCAGGTGAGGATATAGTCAGGCTGTGCGCCGAGGCAGGCGTCACGGTGCGGATTGTACCCGGCTGCTGCGCGGCGGTCAGCGCTCTTTCGCTCTCGGGGCTTTCTACCGCGAGATTCTGCTTCGAGGGCTTTCTCCCCGCCAAAAAGGGCGAGCGCAGAGCGAGGCTTTCCCTGCTCTCCGACGAGGAGAGAACTATGATATTCTACGAGGCTCCGCACAAGCTGTGCGCGACGCTTTCCGATATGGAGGCGGCGTTTGGCTCGGAGAGAAAAATCTCGCTCTGTCGCGAGCTTACGAAGTTAAACGAAGAAACGCTTCGGACAACCGTCGGCGAAGCGGTCAGATACTACGAAAATAACGAGCCCCGCGGCGAGTACGTTCTCGTTGTCGAGGGCTGTGACAAGCCCACAGGCTCCGACCCCCTTCTTTCCCTCTCGCCCGCCGAGCACGTCGCTCACTACGAGGCTATGGGACAGGGCAGAATGGACGCCATCAAGCAGGCGGCAAGGGACAGAGGTATTTCGAAATCAGAGCTGTATTCCCTGCTCCACTCGGACAAAAACTGAACAGGTTATTAATTTGGAGGTACATATATGTCAGTATTATTCTACAACTACGAGGCGTTCTATAACATGCTCCTCGGCTGCGCTGTTATGACGAACACCTACTCGCGCGACGCGGTCCTCGACTGCAAGCGGATTATCGGATTTATCGGAGAGGCGTACGGCGTCGGACACGATTTTCTCACCGCGGCTGAAAAGGTTATTCTCGACGACCTCGCACCTATGAGCACGGTACAGGACCTCGTTGCCTTCGACTCCTCGAAGTCCTTCGACGGCGACTACACAGACCTTGACAGATTTATCGAGGTTAAGAATGACGTCGTTTCCACGCTTGAAAAAATCAGAAAGAACACCTATCTTGAAAATCCCGGCTGGGTTGACTACTCCCACCTGTGCGTCTATCAGGCGGATATGCGCTTCAAGAAGCTGATGAATCACTCTATCACGGGCGACCTCATTTCGACAAGACAGGTCGGTATCCTGCTCGCGCTCGGCATCGGCTGTCGCAGAGATTTCGCGGCGGCATCCAGAAAGCTTCTGCAGTGCGCGCTCTGGGGCGACGTTGCGGCGGCAAGGCTGTATTCCTACGTTGAGCGTCTGACCAAGAGCGAAAAGGCTGGCTACGCCACCGAGTATGCAGAGCTCGTTTCTATCTACCTTGACGACGGTATCACCGTTCTTCCCGAGGCGGCGAAGGCTAAGTATTCGCCCGAGGCGTGCCTTCTCTATATCTACACCTCGTCTATCAAGTACGACGTGGTATATTCGCTTGGCAACCAGAAGATAGACTTCTCCTTCCTTGAGGTTATAATGTCGGATATTTCCTACGCGGAGAAGATGACCTACATTGACGAGTATGACAGAAAAGTCTGGAAGAAGTGCACCAACAAGGCAACCGAGGCGCAGAAGACCGCCAAAATCGGCTTTTAAGGAGGAGAAATAGATGGCTAGATTATCATACCGCGCTCAGCGGACACAGGAATATATCAACCGCACCTACGGCTATACGGGAAAGCTGAAGTATGACGAGGTCGGCGCTGACTACAACGCTGTCAGCTATTTCTATGACAACCTTGACAATATCGAGGTTAACGGCTTCCCCTTCTCGAGCGACTATCTTCTGAAGGACGGCACCTCCTGCTCGCAGGAGAGATACTCCACCCTCACCGATGCGCAGAAGCAGGGCGCGCGCCTTCGCTACTACTACCTTCCCTACTCGCACGAGCTGTACATAGGCGGTACGGGAAGCGGTAAGACCACGGGCTGTGTCGAGCCTCAGCTCAGAGCTATCTCCAAGCAGAAGAACAAGCCCAACCTCTTCCTCACCGACCCCAAGGGCGAGCTTTTCGAGAGAAACGCGCAGCACCTGGTTGAAAACGGCTACAAGCTCTTCGTCCTCAACTTCAAGAACATCGCCCGCTCTGACAAGTGGAATCCCCTTCTCGACCTCTACAACGAGAATATGAAGCTCACCACCGTCGGTCAGGGAATGAAGGAAAAGGGCGGCAGAGTTCCCGACAATATCGAGAGAATGGCGCCCGCCTCCGAGTTTAGTGGCGTATCCTACTTCCTCTACGACGACAAGGCATTCCCAACCGTCGCGGCAACCAAGGCGTATATCGAGGGACAGAGGGACGCTATCGCGGCGAGAGTTGACGACCTTATCAACCAGTTCACCAATATGCTTATCCAGGTACAGAACGAGCGCGACCCCAGCTGGGAATACGGCGCGCAGGACCTGCTCCGCGGTATACTGCATATGATGCTTGAGGATGCGGTAAATCCCAAGACGGGCTTCACCCGCGACCATATGACGATAAAGACTATAAGAGATATATACCTCGCGCTCAAGACTCCCATTCTCGCAGGCGACGAGGACCTCTACGGTCACCCGATGACACAGGGCAGAAATCCCGACACGCTTCGTCTGATGTGCACAGCACTTGCTAACGCGTCGAACACTATGAAGTCCTACTGCGGCGTTTTCGACGGCGCTATCTCCGACTGGTTCCAGAGCCATATTCTCTCTATGACCACGGGCAACACCGTTGACCTCAGCCTCGACTCCAACGAGCCCTTCGCTATATTCGTTATCACCAGGGACTACGAAAAGAGTGACTTCAAGATTGCCGGACTTTTTATCGACTGGGTATACAAGATTATGCTCGAGAAGGCGGAAAAGGGTCTTAACACCCGTCCTATCCACTTCATGCTCGACGAGTTCGGAAACGTGCCGAAAATCAAGGACTTCGAGAACAAGATTGCAACCTCGCGCTCCAGAAACATCTGGTTCCACCTCGTGCTCCAGTCCTACGCGCAGCTTGATCTGGTATATAGCCCCGACACCGCTATTATCATCAGGGATAACTGCAACGCGCAGATATTCCTCGGCTCGCAGAACATCAAGACGAGAGAGACCTTCTCTACCGAGTGCGGCAGAGTATACGTTCCCACACTCCGCGCAGAGCTTGACAACGAGTGCAACGAGATTATCGACGTGCCGCTCGTTCCCACCAACGCCTTGGATATAATCAAGCCCGGTGAAATGTATATAAAGAGAATATACACCCCCGTCATAATGGCGCAGTATATCAGAAGCTACATTATGACCGAAAACGGCGACTTCCCCTACAAGAACCCCCGCGGCCTTGCAGACTACGCGCCCTATAACACCGAGCCTATCTCGCACGCGAAGTACAAATATCCCCCCGAGAAGCAGCCCGAGCCCACAGAGGATCCCCTCGCGGCTAAAAAGGCGAAGTTCTCCTGGGACATCTGATGCGCCGTAAGGCTTAAATTCAGCTAAAAATAAGAGCAAGAACGAAGGAGCTTAGCTTTCCTTAATTCTTGCTCTTTTAATTTGTATGTGGTTTAGTACCGAGCATAGCCCGCGGCGTCGTAGATATATAGTAGATATGACTGATCGCGTGTTAATCAGGCTTCGCGTGAGGGAAAATAGCGATTTTGTTCAGCTCGCCAAGAACTTTGAGCAGATAGTCCAGCCGGTGTTTAAAATATTGGTATCTTTTCTCACTGAACCAGGGAAATGAAAAAATCTCAATTCCGTATGCGAATGCTATTGCGGATCTTGCCTGAAATTCGGCATTGCCGACCTCGAGTAGTTTTCGTCCGTGATAATGCTCCTCTACGCCAAATAATAGAAGCAACTCCTCGGCAGTATAATTCATCCCACTTTTTCCAAGTCCGCGTCTGACCTGTTCAATAACGCTTCTGTTATTTTTGAAGAGGCGCACGCCTCTTTCTATGTAGCAGCTCCTGCTTGTGAGTGTATCAAGCGTCGTAGCTTCGCCATCAATTATAACCCCGTCAATCGTTATACGGCTTTTTTCTCTTTTTGATAATCTCTTGTACATTGGAATAAGATAGCTTATACCGAAAATTCCGGAGTCTATCTCTCCGACTAAATCATTTCTGCCAACCTTGAATTCAAAGGTGAAATAATTACCTTGGATCACATCCTGTACCGAGTAAAGTGTGGATTTGCAGAAAACATATCCGTGAGCTTTAATTTTAATATTTCTCATTGTTGTCCTCCGGAAACTATACGAACATTTGTATTCGTTATCTCTCCCCAAGCATTGTAGCCGTATGCAACGAGCTTAACGCCTGATTCGTTATATACAGCAACTATATCGCCCAGCAGGTTCTTTTCGTACCAAAATATATCCCACTCGTCTGCGGCATAATCGGCTTTTCTGTACTGCATACCTATAACGGAGCCCGCGGCGGAATATTCGGCAAGACTGCCGCGCTCTTTTCTCCTAGAAATCTGGTTGCAAAATAAAGCTATGCTCCTTGGATTTGTCTATGTATTGGCAGATACAGCTATAAATCTCATCGTACAGCTCTTCTTCAAGCTCATTCTGCAAAAAGCCTAAAACTATCATTTTCTCTGTGCTGGCGTGCATATACGTTCTCGAAAGAGGAATCTTATCAAACTTTTTCCTGAAATAGCGCTCATTGTATTCTTCCTTTGCAAAATAAAGGCACATCTGGAGTCCTTCTGATTGAACGTGGCTTAGCGACATCATTTTTCCATTGACAAACCCGAATGAAACAACGTCATCCCATTCAATGTAATACCTAGCGTTCACATCTATATGCGTTATTCCCGTTTCGTCTACTCTGAATAAAAAAACCTTTTCGCGTTTTTTTCCTACTACCGTTTTGAAAACATAAATAACCGACACCAAAAGAAACGATATAAAAAATGTTACTGCATAAAAATATCCCGATTTCACAAAACAAAAAACAGAAAAGGCCAACAATGCCAACATCACAGTCGATTGTAAAGCTACATCCAAGATTGTTTCTCTTTTTGCCGTTGCCTTCAGAGTCATTTCAAATCCATTTTCAAAAAATGTTATCAAATATCTTTTTAGTATGAATTCCTTATTCATCTTCCGGGATACCACCTTTCAGGTTCTGGAGATTTCCAATTGCTTGAATCGGGCCACTTTGATGATACAAATCCTCTTATTCCGTCGAAGAATGCAATAATACCTCCTCTAAACATATCCTTTGCCCCTTCTTTTAGTTTAGATGAAGAAATTATTTGCCCTACTTTACTCTCCCCATATCCAATGTTAGACAGAACTATTAGCGCTACATCGTTATAAGTTGTATAAAAAACTTCTTCAAAACAATAATACTCATCTCTATTTAATATTGTACTCTCAATATTATACGAAACAGAGCTAACGAGATTGGAGACCGCAGTACCGACACAATCACCTAAAATCTTATAAGGTGCAGGGAAAACTGATGGAACAGCTTCTCCAACCGCCGCTCCGACATACGATGCCCAATGACTCATTGAAAATTCTCCTTAGCCTTGGCTCGTTTTGTAGAAAAAATGAGTCTGCCCCCGCTTCCGAGGCTCGCGTTGATAAGCTTGGTGCTATGTATCAGGCTTGCCACCCGGGGAGCCTACTTCCGATAATCTACTATAATCAATCTTCCGAGGTCCTTTTCATATCCCACAACGATATACTGACTCGGCGAGCCTTTTGGAGCTTTTTCAAACTCACCGCTCTGTGTGTTATACAAGACAATATAGTCGATTTCTAAGAAATCAACCAACAGCTCAAACGGCAAAATGCCTTCAATTTCAGGCGTCAATTCCTTGAGCCAGAGCGAATTGCGTTCCAAATCCAACTCAAATATCTGTCTACTCTTATCCTCGGTTATTTTTACATAGCTTTTATTATACTCAAAAATCGTTTCCGTAGAAATCTTTATTTCATTTGGCAGTTCAAGTCCCGTTTCGTTTTCAACCCAAGCAACCTTTTCGGTATCAAACTTAACAATATTGTCCTTGAAGCCGATATTTCCTATAGCAATAAGCGGTACAATGATAACAGCAATAACACAGTTTAAAATCCACTTTTCCCCTCTCTTTTTCAGCATAAGACCTATTACAAAAGAAGCGACGGGAAAGGCAATAAACAGATACATTATCCAGGAATAACGCATCATTCCAAGACCAAAGATTTTAGCTTCTCCCACCAGTGCAATTATAATAAGCGCTATAACAGGGGAAAGCAGAGCTACGAAAAACAGCGCGGTGCTAACGGTTTTAAGCCCGGAGCTTTTCTTGTATTTATTGGCAGGCGGTATATATTGCCCGGCAGGGTTGTTCTCGCCCGGAATAACCGTTTTCGGAATATTGTTATCCCTTAGTATCTCTTCAAAAGCGGCATTGTGTCTTGTATTTATCGTATACCTTGCATTATCTGCAAAGAGATAAAAACGCCACATATCCGAATTTTGAATTCTTCTGCACTCATAGTTCTTTATATCGCACAGGTCGAAAACAACTTCTTTTTTGAAGTTTTTAATGCACACCTTGTGACCGGTTATAAGGAGATTGTATGACCTCATAAGAAGCCAGGTATATACACCCTTTCCCCAGAATACGAGCGCAACCGCCGCGGCGATATAAAAGATGTTAAATTTTTCCGTGACAGCCGTTCTATAAATGGCATAACCAATCACAAGACCTATAAGCAAAAGATAAATCAAGAGCTTATCCCGTTCTCGCCTTGCATCGTCCTTAGCATTGTCAATTATTCGTTTTTCCATAGTTTACTCCATTCTAATAATCATAAGAAAAGCAGAAATAATTGGATCTTCAATTAAACAAAATATTTTATGCTTCATTGTAGCATAATCAGACCCTAACCCGTTGACACATATCCGTCCGCATTTATAAACCTACAAATTTCAGCATCATAGTACCTTGTCTGCAGGTTGATATTTAGTATCGTAATCTTCTGCAAGCTCCTTGGCTAGGTTTAATATGAACATATAACATTTCTTTTCGTATTCTTCCATAAGCTACCGTGAAAAAAAGAAATAAAATCACAACTCCTCGTCGAACTGGTCATACCAGTTTGAATATTCCTCTACCCAGGCAATATCGGCAAGCCCTTTTTCTTCAACGAATTTGAGATCTTCCTTGTCGGCGTGAATTATTCCCTGAATCATTTCGTGCCCAACCGAATAGAACCAGCACTGATTTCCCTTGAAAAATGCCAGATCCTCAGGGTTGGGAAGATCCCAATCGCCCATTCCCTGAACCTCTTTTAACACCTCTATGGCTTCAGGTGTGTTTTTATAAAAAACCACTCTGTACGTAGTGTCGGGAGCGACCTGCCCCAAGGTTCCGGGCCAGCTGGGGTTGCTTCTGCTTTTCACCTTAAATCTATTTAACTTTTTCCTGAAATAGTCGTGTCTTTTTGTAAAGCCTTTTCCAAAGAGATTTCTGTAAACTAGCATAAAATAATCGGTCTTTTTAGCGGCGTAATCTATAAAGTCGCGGTAAACCTGTCCTTCACAAGGATCAATATACTCATAATATCTGTCAAGGACTATAGAATCATAACTAGTATAGATTTTTCCTTCGATACTATCCTTATACTTGGTGTTGAAAAATATGATCTTATCCATTTTTATTCTCCATAATACCATATGTGATTTCTGTGAAATTTCTTAGTATTTTCGGAATTCCAATAACCAGAGTTCATATGATAGTGATTCAAATATCCGCACGATATCCCTCCTTTGTGAGCAGGATCAAAATAGCCAGAGGAATAAACATTGTAGCCGTATACAACGAGCTTAACGCCTACTTCGTTATAAACCGCGACTATATCGCCCTGCAGGTTCTTTTCGTACCAATATATATCCCATTCGTCTGCCGCATAATTTGCTTTTCTGTACTGCATACCTATAACAGAGCCTGCGGCGAAGGATTGCAGGGCAAGATCGCCCGTCACTGCTCATCATCCAACTCAATAATTACTTCTCTTGCGACGATGTGCATTAGGCCTCCCGAGAATACTTCAATCACAATGTAGAATGAGTCTTCCAAGCCGCTGAGGTGATTTGGAAGATATTTTTCCAGAAACGAAAGATCATCCTCTAATAAAAGGATATTGACCTCTTTTGGATTTCCGCCCCAATCTCCGGCAACCGAGAGAAAAACGTCAATTCCAATAAAGGTAACCTTGGTTTTTACTCGTCGCTCATACGCGTAATCCATCTCAATTTTCAGGATACCATCTTCTACGTTGTATTCAATTCTTGTTATATACGAATCGTGAGTATACTTTGTGAGCTCCTTCGTCAGCTGCGGATTGTTTTTATCAAGTTTTGGCATATTAAGTTGCCTCCGTTATTACTTTTAATTATTTGAGTGGAAAGTATATACTTGCATATGGCTCCGGTACAATTTCACCGGCATAATAATGATCTTTATCACCATTTTTAACGGACAACATAGTTACTAGTACCAACGTAATTGCAATTAAAATCTTTTTCATTTAATTGATTCCTCCAATAGAGCCCGCCGCGTCATAGATATACATAGCAAGACCGTTAGCGCTCTTTTCCGCTATAAGACGGCCTCCGTCCCAGAAATACTCGGTTGTGACTCCGTTAACTGTCTTGGTAGTCCTCAGTCCGTTGTCGTCATAGGTGAAGGACATATTTACAGAGCCCTTTTGTGCGCCTACAAGCCTGCGTCCCTCCCAAGTGAATTGATAAGAGATGCCATTGTAGTAGCTGAGCGGGTTACCAAGAGAGTCGTAGGTTATAGTGTGACCGTTGTAGCTCGTCAGAAGGTCGCCATAAAACAGACTGTTTTAACTTGCACCTATTTCTTGCCTCGTTTTTGTCCGCGTCTTTTTGTAATCCATCGGTCATATACATCACCACGCCTAGGACTCCAAAAAAGCAATGATATTATTGTCATCCATACGCAATCAAATATCACTACGTTGGTTGCAATAATAGCACCAAGATTAAATTGCAACTTCACGTTACGTATAAGTAAACAAACAATTTGACAAAGGGGGTGAATAAGCAACACAGTAAAATAAAGAATACGCAGTATCTTAGGTATTTCTTCCTTATATCTGCTATAGAGCAACCACTCTTTAAAGGTTTCTCCCTTTTTCCGTTTTTTATAGGCGCTATTGTTAAGTTGGTACCTCTTTATACCATATAAGAAAAAACGCAGAAATGAAATGCACAAAACATAGCAACAAAAAATAAGAATAAGCTGATTTTTAATATCCATTCGCAAACCTCTCATATGCAAGACGGTATTGATATTTCATATACCGCATTTTTGTGAGTCATCAATATGTATTACTGTTGTTTTTGCCCAAATATCACCAACGCGCTTGTTTTTAACAATTATTAGCAACGCCTCCAACGGCAAAAGCAAGAGAACAGGCGCATTCCTTTTCAAAATGTCAAAAAACGTCAGTCCCTTTTCGTCTATCTTGATGATTTTTAATTTAAAAATCCGCTTTCCTATGCTCGCGTTTTTAAAAATAAAATCTTTCCCCAACAGCATCAAAAACGTTAATACCAAATACGTTATCACGAAAAAAGGTGTGATACTAAACGTTCCGTTGGTAACTATAGCGATACATAGAGATGCTACAAAGCAGATAATATAGAAATCAATTAGCGAGGCTAATATCCGTTTAATTTTAATGTTCATTGGTAGTCCCTCGAAATATTATAAAATATTGTTTTAGAAAAAATGCGAAGTGCTTAATTTAATTCTTGTTACTTTAACATTCACTAAATATGAAGAAATAACCTAAGTGTCCAAAGAAAGATGACACTCCTAAATACCAGTATCCTTTATTAATATCTTCCCATTCGTCTGCGGCATAGTCGGCTTCTCTGTACTGCATACCTATAACAGAGCCCTCGGCGAAGGATTGCAGGGCAAGATCGCCGCGTTTTTCCGCTATGACTCAACCTATTCAATTTCCACGCCTTGACTTAATAAATCTCCGCACAATACCCACTATGAAAATGGAAACAACCGCACAGACAATAGTTATAATTGCTATCAATCTGAAACGCAGCATTGATTCCACATCGTATATTACAACCTCAGCTCCTGCGCTGTTTTTAACAATTAACTTCGAATAAGATGCGGCAAACAGATTCAGCACACCAAGATTATTTTTAATCAAATATTCAGTGTCGCCGATTTTTCTTTTTGTAGAATGAATGAAATGATTAATATATGAATTGTTCTGCAAATTATTTAATACTTCGAGAGCATCAACAATTTCCCCGGTCGGAGATACCGAAATAATTTTATCGCTACGGTAAAAATATATATTAAGATTATCCTCATCCCATTCAACCCCAAAATCGCCATAGGAATCAAAGGTATATCCATATTGAAAAACGCCTTCATTCGAATAAACACAGACGGTCCTTCTTGTATCGGATGATTGCTGCCCGATTGCTATAAAATGCTTGTAATTAACGTCAAAACAATTTATTGTTTCTTTGGGAGGCTCTTTAGTTAGCAAAGATAAATCTACGTTTGAAACGAAGCTATCAATTTCCTCTTGGGATAGTTGATTAGTTTCAAATCCGGTGTTCATACTGCCTGCCGCATAAACCACCGATGCTCCGGCGAACAGAATGATTAAGAAAGTACAAAGTATAAATATACAGCTGATTCTTTTCATGTTCACCACTCCAATTTGTTTTGATTTTATTCGAGGTAAAAAAGGCGAAAAGCGACCTTTCGGTCGCTTTTGTTACTCGACGATATAGCCTGCTATTCTGGTGAAGAACGCATCGGCATTTTCCGTGTGCGCGACGACCGTGATAGGCGAGAGAATGTCAAGCGCGAAGATACCCATAATCGACTTAGCATCAACGGTGTATCTGCCCTGAATAAGATCTACCTCGTACTCGAGCATAATAACCTGCTGAACAAAATCTCTGACCGACTGAATATCGCGAAGAACGATTTTCGTTTCCTGCATAACTGCCTCCAAAATTGTATTTTACAACTATATTTTAGCACTAAATATAATATTTGTCAACCGCTTGTATCTTTATATTATTAAATTGAGATTTATTTTTCTTTCGCACTTGACAAAAATAAATATTTGTGTTAATATTCTCTCAGCGGACCACGTCGCAGGAATTGGTTATGCACAGAGAGCTGCCCACACGGTGAGAGGGCGGAGATAAGCTGCCTGTCGGTACCAGCCGCGCATATACTTCGTATATGACAAAGGAATATAATGAGTAAAACGCTCGGGTGGAACCGTGCGGGTTATATCGCGGCTCTGCCGCTGTGCCCTCACCCCGTAAGACTTTTCGTCTTGGGGATGAGGTTTTTTTAATTTGTAAGAAAGCCTATGAAAAGGAGAAAAAATATGGCAAAGATTGTATTCACAAGCGGTCAGGTATACGACTGCGAGGGCGCAGTCACCGTCTACGAGGCGGCGAAGGCGCTCGAGATTATTTCAAGAGAGGTGCTTGCCTGCACGGTTAACGGCGCTCCCACCGAGCTTTCCACCGTTATCGAGGGAGAGGCAGAGGTTAAGCTTCTCACCTTCCGCGACGAGGAGGGCGCGAGAATCTTCCGTCACACCGCGGCGCACGTTATGGCGCAGGCGGTAAAAAGACTCTACCCCGCAACCAAGCAGACCATCGGTCCCGCTACCGACAACGGATATTTCCAGGACTTTGACAACGAGATTCCCTTCACTCCCGAGATTTTGAAACTCATCGAGGGCGAGATGAAGAAAATCGTCAAGGAAAACCTGCTTATTGAGAGATTTACTCTGCCAAAGGACGAGGCTATTAAGCTTATGACAGAGCTTAACGAGCCATACAAGGTAGAGAGAATCGAGGAGCTTGCCGAGGGTGAGGTTATTTCCTTCTACCGTCAGGGCGAGTACGTCGACCTGTGCTCAGGTCCTCACCTTCGCTCCACGGGTATGATTAAGGCATTTAAGCTCACCCAGTGCACGGGCGCGTACTACAAGGGCGACCAGAACAACAAGATGCTCCAGAGAGTCTACGGCATAGCCTTTCCCTCAAAGGACGAGCTGAACGCCTACGTTACCGCTCAGGAGGAGGCTCTCAAGCGCGACCATAACAAGATTGGCAGAGAGCTCGAATATTTCACCACCGTCGACTCTATCGGTCAGGGTCTGCCCATTCTTATGCCCAAGGGCGCGAGAGTTATCCAGCTTCTTCAGAGATGGATTGAGGACGAGGAGCAGAAGCGCGGCTACCTGCTCACCAAGACGCCCCTGATGGCGAAAAGAGAGCTTTACAAGATTTCGGGCCACTGGGATCACTACCTTGACGGAATGTTCGTTATGGGCGACCCCGACGATTACACGAAGGAATGCTTCGCGCTTCGTCCTATGACCTGTCCCTTCCAGTATCAAGTTTTCCTTAACAAGAAGCGCTCCTACAG
>JAEIGA010005824.1_pt1 | contig 18772 bp, 11 predicted proteins | sample 9270691 | NCBI WGS metagenome assembly JAEIGA01 (sample SAMN17057246, study PRJNA624740) | gut metagenome | biome: biome; isolation source: fecal sample | host: Bos grunniens | place: China: Xizang | collected 2019 | reverse complement strand
GTGATCAGCCCTGTTGGAAATGACACACAGACATTCTGGAAAAATGTACTTGACGGAGTATGCGGCATCGAGGTCATCACCTCTTTTCCTACAGACGACCTCCCGGTCAAGATTGCAGGCGAAGTCAAAGACTTCAATCCGGCAGATCACGGAATAGAAGCACCGTTTGCAAGAAAGCAGGACAGATTCACTGTTTTTGCTGTGGCTGCAGCATACCAGGCAATGCAGGAATCCGGGCTTAAGGCAGGTGAAGACGGCAACATCGATCCATTCAGACTTGGAGTCTATGTCGGATCCGGTATCGGTGGATTCAACACACAATACAAGGAAACAGAAAAGATCATCAACGAAGGAGCAAAGTGGATTTCACCTCTTTTCATTCCAACAATGATTTCTAATATCGCGGCCGGAAACATCGCAATCAGGAACAATGCATGTGGTCCTTGTCTTCCAGTAGTGACAGCCTGCGCGACATCTACCCACGCTATCGGTGAAGCTTTCAGAGCCATCAAGCACGGATACGTTGATGCTGTCATAGCCGGAGGCACCGAGTCATCCATCATTCCTCTTGCAATCGCCGGCTTTGCCAATGCAAAGGCGCTTTCAAGATCAGAGGATCCCAAATATGCATCATTGCCGTTCAGCGCCGACAGAGGAGGCTTCGTTATGGCAGAAGGAGCAGGTATGCTTATCCTTGAAGAATATGAGCACGCTGTGGCAAGAGGAGCAAACATCATAGCCGAGATCTGCGGATACGGCAACACCTGCGATGCCCACCACGTGACAGCACCACGACCAGACGGCGTCACTCAGTCTGCAGCATTCAGGCTTGCTCTTGAGGAAGCAGGATATACTTCCGAGGACACGATCTACATCAATGCTCACGGTACCGGCACTGCGCTTAATGACTCATCGGAAACCGCTGCCATCAAACTGGCACTTGGCGAAGATGCCTACAAGGCATATGTGAGTTCTACAAAGGGATCTACCGGACACATGCTTGGAGCGGCCGGTGCAGTTGAGGCAATCGCCTGCGTTCTCGCCCTTAGAGACGGCGTTGTGCCTCCTACCGCAAACCTTACAGCACCGGATCCTGAACTTGACCTCAACTATACACCTTGCGAGGCAGTAAAGGCAGACCTTAGCATCGCCCTCTCCAACTCGCTTGGATTCGGAGGTCACAACGGTTCCCTCGCATTCAGAAAATACAATGTACTTTAACCCATATATACCTAAACCTTATACAAATGACAAAAGAAGAATTGAAGCAGTATCTGCCTCATAGGGAGCCTATGCTTCTCGTCGATGAGTCATATATTGACGAAAGCGGCATCGGACACTCTACCTACCTCATCAAGGAGGACGAGTATTTCTGCCAAGGACATTTCCCAGGAAATCCGATAGTACCAGGGGTGATACAGCTTGAGATCATGGCACAGAGCTGTGCCCTTCTCGTGAAGGATGACATTCCGGGCAAGACGACTCTATACAGCGGCATCAACAACGCCAAGTTCAAGGGGATGGTCAAGCCAGGAGACCTTTGTGAGATCACGACACATCTGACATCTAAAAGAGGAGCGCTCTATTTCTGCAGTGCAGAACTGAGTGTCAGCGGAAAACTCTGCTGCAAGGCGGACCTTTCCTTCGCTCTTGTCTGATGACAAATGAGAATGCAAAAAATAACCGACCCGATTTGAGATTGGGCCGGTTATTTTTTATGATACCTACTTGACAGGTATGGAATCTACTCTTTCATATTTCTGGATATAATCAGGATTATCCTTAGCCACCCAGATCATGCTTGTTGCGGTGAGGTCCTTGATGACGTATCTGTGGGCCCAATCACCTGAATCGTGGTCATAGTCTCCTCTGATGATTGCTCCGATAGCCGGATCGGTCTCAAGGAAGTAACGGCCTGTAACGGTGTGCGGAATATCAGAGAAACTGTCGAGATTCTGATACATGGTATAGGTCTTGTCGTTTCTCACGATGTTGATGTACACATATGTTCCTGCCTGAAGAGGCGAACCGTTCCACTCCACAAGTTCCCATGAACCAGAAATATTGTTGGCGTTGACATCGAGATACTCGATTACGTCAAGCGGCTTTTCTTCGCCACACGAAACAAGTGCAAATGCCATCGCTACACCTGCGATGATTGATTTGAAACTTTTAAGCATATTCATTGTTTTTCTATTTTCCTTTTAAAACATTCACCAATATTGAGGATCTGCTCGGAGCCACGCCCAGATTCTTGAGCATCACTGCCATCCTTGCCGATGCCTTCCACTCCGATGGTACGAAGGTAATTATGATCTCACCCTCTCCCCCGTCCGGAATCACCTTCGGCTCCACAGAAAACTGAAGACACGAAGGAAGCATCGCCTTATCGCATTCCAGCTGCAGATCCTTCCCGCTGAGATTGATGAAAGGAATCTTCTCAACTCCCTTCATGCCCTCATTGAAAGACACTTCCTTCCTGCGAAGCCTTATGCCGCCCATCTGATGCTGAAAGACGGTAGAATAGTCTTCCTTATGGCCTACATTTACAGCAAGCGAAAGTATCGCAGCCGGAGATGTGCCTTCCTGCGTATAGACGAATACACGCCTGAGGAAGGTTCCCGGATGGCCCTTGGGATCATATGTCAGCGTTATCTGCGCCGACTCTCCCGGTCCTACTGTCTTCCTGTCACACACTGCGACTGCACATGAGCAGGTTGACACAAGCCTTTTGATGCTGACCTCCGCAGGGCCTTCATTAACGAAAGCATAACGGAATGTCACAGGTGCATCATCCTCATTGATCTGTCCCCCGTCGATATGTCTGGAATCGAATTTCAGCCATGCGGAATCAGGGGTATGTCTTGGATTTGCCAGAGCCTCCAGCTGCTCCCTCGGAACAATCTTTATCTGCGCCTCTGCCCTATGAAAGAAGGACAGAAGTGCCAGAATGAACAGGGTGAGCAGTGAAGTCCTCATATTAAAGCCATCCATTGCCTTTGGCGCCCTCGCGTACAGTTATCACGAAGTCGAATGAAGCATTGCCCGCAGTCACCTTTGCGCTTGTCTGACCTGCCTTAAGGCCTTTGAAGGTGATCTTGTCACCCTTGACTGTGCACGAGGCTACTGATGAATCCTGTACGTTCACGCTATATGTCAATGTTGTTCCGTTTGCAAAGTACTTGGCTGCCGAGATCACGGTCTGACCATCAAGAGCCACAAACACGTTAGGGAAGCTCATATCCTTGCCTGACTGCGCAATTGCGCTGAGGAAAGCATATGCATCCACCTGGCCGCTACCCATCTTTCCGGTATAGTTCTTAAGGTTCATGCTTGAAAGATGAGCCTCACCGAGGTCAGTGACGAACTTATAGTATTTCTTTGGAGTCTCCACATCCCAGTACTTCTCAACCGGGTCTGCAGTAGCGTGGAGGAGTTCTCTAAGTTCGCTCGCCTTGAAATGCTTTCTGAGCTGGGCAGCATATGAAATGCCGAGAGCGACTACACCTGATACGTGCGGACAAGCCATTGAAGTTCCCTCCATATAACCGTAACCCGCCAAAGGACCTTCTTCTCCTGTCACTGTATATGGAAGAGTAGAGAGCACGCAACCGAGAGCACCTGCATTAGGACCTTCGCCATACTCATAGTAGTAATCCATATCTCCACCTGGTGCGCTGATAGTTGTACCAGGGCCATAATTGGTATATACCGCAGGAGTATAGTCAGGAGCAGTAGCGGCTACAGCCACATAGTCAGGATATGCCGCAGGATAACTTGCCGCAGGCGCATACTCATTACCACCGGCGAATACGATGATACCACCGTCTACCACACCGTCAGGAGAACCTGCATTATGAACGAAATAATCCAGAGCCTTATACTCAAGGAGGTTGTATGACTTCCACTGCTCGTCGTTAGTGAACTGAGGTGACCAGTCATATGGATTCGCGGCACCTGAAATATATCCCCAGCTGCACTGAAGAACTACAGCGCCGTTGTCAGCCGCATACTTGATTGCACGAACCTCATCAAGGACAGTTCCTGCAAGGCTGCCTGAGAAGATCTGGCAGGACATTATCTTCACACCTGTTCCAGGACCGTTTCCACCGGCAACCGAACTGATACCCATATTGTTGTTGTTGGCAGCGGCGATTACACCGGCAACGTGGGTTCCGTGTCCTGTGTCATATCTTCCGCCAGTGGAGATCACTCCGGTATGAGCAGCAAAGTTATATCCATAATAGTCTCCGGCATAGCCATTTCCGTCGTTGTCGTCATTGCTGAACCAGATCTCATTCTCATTTACCCAAAGATTCTCCTTGAGGTCCGGATGGCTGATGTCGATACCCTCATCAAGGATCGCTACGATTACAGAAGGATCACCTGTACAGAGTTCCCAAGCCTTCTCTACATTCACATCGGCTCCGGCAACGAACTTAGTCTCACCAAGATCTCCATTATTGACAAGATGCCACTGGAGGCCGTAATGAGGGTCATTGAACATAGGAGTCTTGGCTGATGCCGCCATCTTTGCCATAGCCTCTGCTGAAAGCGGAGTCGCCTTCTTTTCGCTTGCTCTCTTGATTGTGCGGTTGAACTCCACTCTGCTTACCTCACCAAGCTGTGCGAGATCTGCAGCGACCTTCTCTACCGAGTGTTCCTCAGAGAAACGCACTACGTACCAAAGGTGAAGACCTTCCTTACGAGCCTTATCCTCAGAACGCGTATCTATAGGGAAAACCCTCTCTATCTGGTAACCGTCCACCAGATCAAGAATCTCGTCCACAGTAAGAATGCCCGAACGGTCCATTGATGTACCAGGACCGGACTTTGTCACTCCTGCCTTATCGAGAATCTCGCTTACTCTGCTGTCAAAGCGTACGAGAAGTTCACCAGGAAGAGCGCCCTCCGTCACCTGAGAGACCTTCTGCTGCTCTACAGGTGCGATAGTAAGCGGTTCCTCAATAGAGCAGGCTGTCAGCCCTGCAATCAGGGCTGCAGCGAGAAATGATATTTTATATGATGATTTCATCTTCGTTAAGTTACTCAACATTATTTTTTGCAGGATTCCAAGCCTTATTCACATAGTGCTCATAGTAGTAATCCATGTTTGCAGGTTCATTATCGAAGCCTGCACGCTGTCCGTTTGAAGCCTTTCCTTCCTGGAAGAACACCAGTGACGTAGGATACCAGAGGTCAAGTTTCGGATGGTAAAGGAGCCAGTCCGGAAGTGTGCCGTACAGACGGTTGAGGTTGATTGCAAACAGGTCTGTATTCGGAAGAACCTTAGGCATTCCTATGAGGATAGACGGAAGGGTATCACAAGCATTGACCTCTTCAGCTGTCCACTTAGGGAAGTCCGGATCATCAGCGAGGTCCGGAATCGTTCCCTCAAGATAATTTACCGAAAGTCTCAAGGTATCAAGGCTTGTCCACTTGAGAAGTCTCTTAGGGAAGGTCTTGTTGCCGTCAGCATCGACATCAGTTTCTCCGAAAAGACCTCCGAAGTTTGTTCTTGTCGTATTGCTGAGGTCAAGAATTGTATTTCTCTGACAAGCATTTATTATAAGAGCGGTCAAGTTAGGGAAGTTCTCCGGAGTGAGGACCTCAGGTATAGTCTCGAAATTGTTCGAACTTATATCAAGGTACTCGAGGCTACGGAGTTTCTTGAAGCTCTCAGGGAGCGTAGTAAGACCATAGGCACCGATAGTGAGTTTACGGAGCTGCGGAAGTTCGCAGATATGCTCGCCTGGATCAAGGTTAAGCAGGAATGTATTCGTATTACTGAAAAAGTACAGTTCCTCTGCAGCCGTAAGATATTTTACCTGGAAAGGAATGCCCTCCTTTGTTCCGAACATAAAGAACTCAGCACTCTTCACACGACCCTTATTCTCACCTGACTCCCATACTTTAACACCGTTCCAGAACTCCATCTTCTCCGATGTCTCATACTCTGTCCAGCATCCAAGCGCTCTGTTGATTGCAATAAGAGCAAGAGAGTCACCCTTGACACCGATCTCGATCTCCTCGGCAGCATCCTGCTTGATCTTGAGATCATCCTTGATTGCAGGGCTTATCTGAGCATTGCGAGGATTGAACTTCACGACAGCATCTCTTGATACAGGATTGAAGTTCACATCCCAATTGAACTTTACTGAAACCTCTCTTGGTCTGGCACCTCTATCAAGATCCAGTTCAGGAAGAGTATATGAAAGCCAGTCTGACGCTCCCTCAGGAAGGACAACGTCGAATGGCACGTTGGATTTTACCTTGACCTCAAACTTCCTGTTCTCAAGCGAAGCATAACTCTCAAGGTTCACCTCAGGCTCATCGAGAACGATCTGATAGTCAAATCCGTTCTGCACGACCTTGAAGTCCTTTCTTTCATCAGTCGCCTGATTGTTGATACGGATAATCGCCTCTCTCTGATTTACAGCAAGAGCAGAGTCGATTATGTTACGGCAGTCTACTGATCCTACTCCGTTGGCAGGAGAAATTGTAAGCCAAGGCTCCTGCACTGTAGCGATCCAGTTATCCGCTGACGAGATCTTCACGATCTTGACACCACCTTCAGGTCCTATTGTGATATTCTCAGTATCTACCTCGAACTTTACAGGCTCCACCTGCTGGCAAGCAAAGATGGAGAGACAAGCGAGGCATACGAATGCTATTCTATAAATTCTATTTCTCATTTTCTCTTTCCTCCCCTGTTTAGTTCAACATAATAGGACAGTTTCTGATATCCTGGGTCTTGTCGTAGAGCAGGAAGTATACTCCATTCTGCCAGTAGTAGCAGATTTCGGATGCATCGAAGACAATGTTAGGATTATCACTGATATCAAGATAATAAATAAGATATGATATTCTGTCATCGATCTTTCCGAGGTCATTGGATCCCAGGTAAAGGGCACGGAGACCTGTGTGGTTATATACTCCGGTAGGCCACTCCTTCAAGCAACGCTCACCCTTCTCGTTACGCTGGCCTCTGATTGCCATCATAGTGAGAGACGCACAGTCGAACGGCTCGAACGGGAAGTGGCTGAAGCGGTTGTATGAAAGGTCGATTCCATAGAAATATGGCACATGCGCACCATGGAACTCACGTGGCAGGTCTGTCAGTTTATTGTATGAAAGATCCAGTGACATAAGATACTTCACGTTCTTTCCGGAGAATGAACCCTCCGGGATCTCATCAATGTTACAGCCGCGAAGTATGATATAGTCAACCTTAGACTCCGTATCAGAGAGAATCTTAGGATACTTGCCAAGCTTAGGATTGTTGGCAAGCGAGAGAGTCTGGACATAGATACCCTGATTTGTTCCGTTCTCCGCATTCTCAAAGCCCTCGATATCATTGTATGAGAAGTCTACTGATGCGATTCCGTAAAGAGCATCTGCATCGAAGACGTCAGGGAAGAGCTTGATCTTGTTGTATGAACAAGAGAAGGTCTCTACGTCCTCGATACGGAAGAAGAGTCTCTTGCCGGATTCATTGACAAAGTACGGGATCTCGGTGATCTGGTTATTGTCAAGATACAACTGAGTGAATGAAATGTCAGGGAAAGCAGACTCGATCTTGGAGATCTTGTTGCTTGCGACACTAAGGAGACCAAGCTTCTTCATATTATTGATTTCCTTCGGAAGAAGAGTAAGGCTGCACTCGTTCAGATAGAGGATCTGCACAGACTCACCTGCCGGGCTGACAGCCATTTCCCTGAGACCCTCGTCTACATCTGTCCACTGCGGATTCGCAGAGAGATTTGCAGATGCAAGATTTGGCAGCTGAGAAATCACCCTAGGGAATCTTGTCATCTTCGGACAGTTGTAGATCTCAAGATCCGTAACATTAGTAAGGTTTGCGACAGACTCAGGAAGAGACTCGATGTCACCGTTCGCTATGAAGAAAGTCTGAAGATTCTTGAGGTTTCCGATTTCCTCAGGAAGGCTCTTCAAACCATTTGCACGGGTTCCCGGAAGAGCATCATCCATAGGACGGATCCTCATGTTACCTGTTGCAGGATCGATGATCTGCTCCTCGGTCATAGTCTCATAAAGAGCGATTTCAGGAATAGATATTCCATGCTCCTTGAGTCCACGGGCTATAGGCTCGGAAAACTGAGTGAGCGTATGGGTACGACGAAGATACTCCTTATGTCTGGCCATTCTGTTGGAATTGTCCATACCTGTCAGAAGGGTCGGATCGTTCGGCATGGACTTAGCCTCTCCGTGATTACCGAGATAGAGTTCCATGAGCTCAGTGAACTGTCCGATAGCAGCAGGCATATGGCCTTCAAAACCGAAACCACTGAGGCTGATGAGAGCGACACGGCCATTAGCGTGAAGTTTCACACCAGGCTGAGCACCCCAAAGATCCACGTCCTTATTGAAGTCCCAGTTCGATCCTACATTCCACTCGTCTCCCTGATAATACCAGTTCTCACCGTCAAGGGCCTCCCAGATCTCCTTCAAGGCGAAGTAATCCTTGATGTACTCATCAGCCTCGTTGAGAACAACCGGGACATCAGCATCTGCTGTCTTGTTATCGACAACCTTGAATTCCTTTACCGATACGTCAGAATTGGTCTCGAGGAGAGTCTTATTAGCGTCATAAACCGTATACGAGACAGTTACATAATTACCACCCTTGAGCGAAACGAGAGTATCGCAGACGCACGATGAAGTCTGATAACCATCCTCGACATCATCAGTCTCATCAAAATGGACAGAGAACTTTGAAGGAAGCTTCCTGAATGAAGTAGTCACACCGGTGGAAGTTTCCTTCACTGTAAGGTCGACGTATGAGATCTCGTCGAAAGTGTACTCTCTCACAGCAGCCTTAGTGGCAGCCTTGAAGTCCTTTACAAGATGGAATCTAACCTTTCCTCTTTCTACGACATCAGCCAGCACGTCATGCATGACAAGACCACCTGGAACCACTGTGAATGAGCCTGACTCGCCACCCATATAAAGTTCCTTATCAAGCTTATCGAAAAGGGTGAAGGCCTTGATGCTGTACTCTCCGGCAACGAGCTGAAGCTTCTCGCTTCTGAGACCGAACTCAGCCGACTCCTTATCTGATGATGAAAGTGTAAGGGTCTGGGTGATCTCGTCATTGCCGAACTCCAGCATGACCATTATCTTGGTGGCATCAGCGAGGTACTCCAACTGCGGCACAAGTGCCTTTGTACCAGGGTATGAAGCCTCCTTGTACAATTTGAACTGTACATATCCGTAATCCTTCTCGCGATTGTCCACAAGCTCCGGCTTCGCACATCCGGCGAAGAGAAGCGTTGCAAACAATGCGACAATAACGGAAATTCCTGAATATTTCATATCTATATAAATAACTGTCTAATCTTAGTTGTTAGCGATCTGCATAGTGCATACAAGAGCACAAGATGGAAGTCCTGTAGAATCATAGAACACGAAATAATCCATCTTGCCGGCCTCAGACATAAAGACATACATCTTTGTTCCATCCATCTCGTGCTGAAGCCAGTAATCAGCGCTGTACGGGTAATTGTTCCAAGCAGCGTTATCCCTCGGCTTGCCAGGGACATTGAGAACTGCCAATGATGAAGCAGAAGGATCGAAGTATGTCAATTCATATACATCTTCTGCTTTCAGACCATACTGCTCATCGAGAACAGTCTGAAGCATCTCGCCCTCGTGAAGTTTCAATGTAGCCGCCTGGCCGATATATTCCGGATATACGAATGAAATAGGTGCCACCTTCTCCAGGTCAGCCTGCGGATCGTAGATCACGTGGATCGCAGCGTGGTTGATCAGGCTCTCACCGTCAGCACCGACCTTCTTGATCACGTAGATCGCCTCTGCTCTTGATGAACCCAAACCTGTATAGATGTAGAGGTTAGGTGAAGCACCTTCAAATGAAAGCGGAGTGCCTGCAAGAGGACCGAGAGTAGCAGGATCAAGCTGGAGTACATCGTAGTAACCTGTTGAACCCTGAACATAAACCATCTCGTCATTTGTTATAAGCTGGTAAATGTCTGTTACATTATAGTTGCCGCTGATAGCCATATAGAGTTCAGACTCTGGATCCATTCTTGTTATTTCACCGACACCTGTAGTGATCTTATATTCGCAGGTCTGCTCATCTCCTCCTGTTGATGCAGGGTTATACTCTACCAATACAGCGGAAAGGATCTTACCGGCCTGGTCATAGAATACAGCAGCAGTATGAGTTGCAGTCTCAGGAACAAAGTTCATATTGAATCTTCCCTTCTGGTTCTCACCGAAGCCTGCGAATGAGATCCAGTTTGTCTCCTGATCCACGATCTCCTTTGTAAAGAGACCTACAGGATAATCCTCATCTGAGAAAAGTTTCACTGAAGCGTATGGCTTGCTGCAATCGAATGAAGCTTCATCAGCAGAAAACTCGCCTGTATATGTGATCTTGTGATATGTCGCTGCTGTCTCAAAATCCCACTGGAGGATATTGTCCTCTGCCTTAGGCTCAAGAGTAGAGAAATATACTCCCACCTCATTTCTGAGTTCCTCAGATGAAGTCGGGATGATGTATGGAGGTACCTGACCAGCCTGTACGAGTCTACCCACGTGATAAGCCTGATATTCAGCCTTGATGCCACAGGCAGGATCGTTCATATCGCAGATATCCTCAACCTTGACATCACCCATAGATACAGGGAAGATGAAGAGATCTGCATATCTCTCCTCCGCCGGGTTGGCATTTGCACCGATCATGACATCGATATACTGAAGAACACCCTGATTCTCATCATATTGGCCATACTCCACAGTTACCCAGTCCGCATACTTTGTATCATGGCACTCACCTTTCCACTCGAGAGCCTTGACTGTCACGCCCTTTGCCGCAAGGATATAGGCCACTGCAGTACCCTCCACGAAACTTCCGTTAGGCATAAGGACGTGTCCTTCAATATTGAACTCCATAGAGTTGATCTCATATTCGAAACGCGAACTGAAATCAGGAAGTGTGACAGCAAGTTCGTTTGCTGCAGAAGTATTGTTCGAGTCAATGAACTTGACAACACCCTCCGCTCCTGTCATTACATCCTCTGTCAACTGAGCAGTAAGAAGAAGTTCAGTAGTTCCTGCCTCACCTGAGTTTACCTCCTTTGACTTATCGACAACATCTGTCGCCTTGATCCAGGATGGAAGTGAAATGTTCCAGGCATAGTTGGTCACGACTCTGACAGGAAGAGTATAAGTATTTACTCCGGCAAAAGTAACAAGCTCTGCAGCAGTCACTTTCTCTGAGCCAAACTCTTCTGCAAAACCGTTCTCTTCAGCCACACCCACATAAATTTCAAAGGTACGGCCAAGGGACGGACGTGTGATTGTCGCAATCTTCTTGTTCTGACCTCCCATTGTAAGGGTAACATCGCAAACTCTGTTCACATCAAACTCCTCATCCTTCGAGAAAGTCACTGTAAGAACAACAGAGCCAGCCTTGCCTGAGATCTTTGTTGCCTTCATTCCGTCGTCATCAAGCCAGAACATATTACCGCTACCCTCACCTGATACACTTACCTCCCAATCAAGGTTAGGTGCAATCGACAAGGTAACCGACTCACCGGCCGCAACAGTCTTGTTCACAACAGTTTCCGGGAAAACCGGATCTGGTGTTTTCACTACCGGAGCAGGCTCCGAACACGACGCAAATGCAGCGATACTTACAAGTACTGCAACTGCATATTTAAAAATGTTGAATTTCATAATATATATCTCTTTATTTTTTCTTCATGACAATTACATTCCTTCCTCGCGCTTGAGTCTGTCAGCCTCTTCATCGCTTATCCACTCCATGATATTATAGAAGTGGCCTACTGTTCCTACCGGAGTTCCGAGATTCTCCACATAAATATGAGTATACAGGTAGAGATATGAACCGCACGAATAGAAATATGAGTTGTAATATGGACTTGACTCCACAAGAATCTTGTCATCTCCGTGAGTGATTCCAAAGAATGAACCCTCATCAGATGCGACCTGATCCGAATCCATCTTCACAAGCGGATTCAATGGATCTGAAGGGTCGAAGGTCATTGTGACATCGTAACCATCCCTGAGCCAGTTGCGGCAGATGATTGTATTCTCCTCTGTAGGATGCTTCTCTGTGTAAATGAGTCTCTGGTATCTTCCATCAACCGAATAGTCATAGAGGAACATGGAGGTGAACATGCACCATCCTGTGAAATTGTTGACATCAAACGGGCAACTCTTCACAAGCATAACCTTCGTACGCTTGCCGTACATACCCATCTCCAACTGATCCGGCATCACAAGCTGAAGTGTGAAACCCAACTGATCAGAAGCCTCGATATTGTCATATATTCCATAGACTTTCACATCGGCTCTTGTCTCTCCCGCCTTGATAGTCAGCGTATTAGACTCCAGACGATAGTGAAGGCTCTCAATCGCGTTACTTTCCTTGTCGATAACCTCGACTCCGAAAGTACGGTCATAGTCACATACGGTTGTAGAAACCACAGGCACTGTGAAGAACTCTACATCCTTCTGTACCGGGTAAGATGCCAGAGTATCCGCAAACATAATGTACTCTGCATCATTGTACGTGATATACTCTTCCTGGCAACTGCAGAATGAAAGAGCTGCAAGGGATATCGCTGTAATATATCTGATAATTTTACTCATACGTCCGGATATTATTATTTGTTGCTCTCATTAGGTAGGATCTCCGCACCTGGAGCCTCAAGTTCATTCTTTGGAATAGGCCATACGAAGAGAGCATTACCTGCCTCGATCTTCAATGAACTACCCTCATCCTGAGTCGAAGTCTGAGGAGTACGCTCAAAACCTCTGTTCCAACGCTTGAGGTCATGGAGACGGAAACCTTCCATATAAAGTTCCTTCACTCTCTCATCTGAAATCACATCAAGCCAGTTACTTGCATTTACAGAGACCGATGCATTACCTGTACACCTTGCAGTGTTGAGTTTAGAAAGGTCTGCAGCCGCTGCGCTATACTGTCCCTTCTGGCAATAAGCCTCTGCTCTGATGAGATACTGCTCAGCAAGACGAAGCGGCTTAGGCATGTTCACATGATAGATCTGATTCTGCATGAAACTCTCGTTTCCGTAATATTTCACAAGAAGAGGGCAGGCCAACTGATGTGAATAACCTGTCTGTCCGTTTGCGAAATAGGCTCCATAACGGCCATCGCCAGAAGGATAGAGATTCAGAACCCACTGTGCAGGCACATAGTCCGGGTAATAGTAAGTATAGTCATTGTTGAAGTTGAGGAAAACCTGACCAAGCGCACCGCCATATGAAGTCACAGTGAAGCCGACTTTCCATATGATCTCGAATGCGGCATCATTATTCCACATATAATCGATGTAAGTGCTTGAACCCGAATACAGGTCTGTAGTTGCAAGCGAGAACACATCCTTTCTGTCGATAAGGATGCTCGCCTCCTCGATAGCCTTATCCCAATCCTGCATATAGAGGGCAACTCTCGCGTGGATAGCGTGTGCTGCAGCCTGGGTAAAGTAAACTGCGCTGTACCAGTCATTCTCCTCGTCGAGAAGTTCCTTAGCCTTTGCGAGATCATCGATGATGAAAGCATATGACTCCTTAAGGCTGGAGCGTGACTTCGGCTGCTCACCGAAATAAGTATCAGAAAGAACGACACCGAGTTCCTCATCGGCAGTTGCAGGATCATAAGCCTTGCAGAAGCACTTTACAAGCTCCGAGTATGCCAATGCTCTTGCGCAATGTACCTCTCCGGTATAGTAGTCGAGAGTCTGGATCGCCTCATCGTCGGTAAGAGTCTCACGAAGGGCCTCGACCTGGTCAAGGTAGAAGTTGCATCGGCCGATCACTCTGTAAAGAGCGCCATATACAGCCTCAACCTCAGCGTTTGTAGAACGAATATCCCAAAGCCAATGGGTTCCGTATGTGTTTGAATTACCCTTGACAGCGTAAACGAGGTCTGCCTGGATGTCAGGAAGGAGCGTAAGATATCCGCTGTAGAGCGAACCGCTCATGAGTGCCGAGTAGATACCTGTCAGGGTCTGCTCCGCATCCGCTACAGACTGCATCGCACTCTCTTCAGAGATGAAATCTCCCGGGAGTTTCTCAAGACACGATGTCATCAGGAAAGCCGCTGCAATCACTGCAGCCAACTTTGTTAGTATATTATTCATATTGATTGTCATATCTTATAGGGATTAGAACTTCAGGTCAAGACCAAAAGTGAACTGACGAGACATTGGGTACTGTGCTGCATACAGGTTTGTTGTTCCTTCCGGATCAAGACCTGAGAACTTTGTGAAAGTCAGCAGGTTCTGCGCCTGTGCATAAAGTCTGAGTCCCCTGATGAATCCTGTCTTCTTCAAGAGATTGTTAGGAAGCGAATATCCGAGCATTACATTCTTGAGACGAAGGAATGAGGCATCCTCGAGAAGGCGGCTGTCAAACTCAGTATACTCGCCGTGACGAGGGATGTCGGTAATGTCACCTGGCTGCTTCCAACGGTTAAGGAGTCTGTTCGACTGGTTATATGTCGCGAAACGTCCGTTTGACTCGTCGAAATAACGGTCATTGTTGATCATCCATCTTTTGCCCACCCAACTGAACTGAGCGCCGAGTGAAATGCCCTTCCATGAAAGGTTGGTACCGAAACCGCCCTGCCATGGTGCATGATATGTCTTTCCTACGAGAACCTTATCCTCATCTCTGAGTTCGTTTGTGATCTTACCGTCCTTGTCGTACCAGAGAGCATCACCGTTCGCAGGATTCACACCGGCGTAACGGTTGATGTAGAACTCACCTACAGGATGACCTACTACAAGTTTTGTATTTGTGTTGGCAAGTTCATACTCGGTCACGCCATTGTAAAGTTCCACAAGGCGGTTGTGGTTGTAACCGACATTGGTATTGACCGACCACATGAAATCCTTTATCTGAAGGAGAGTGGCATTGACATTGAGTTCCACTCCTCTGTTGACCATAGAACCGACGTTATCCCATACATAGCCGTAACCGTTCGACTGCGCATAAGAGAGCGGAACCGACATGAGCATGTCGCTTGTCTTCTTGTTGTAGAATTCAAGATCCACGTTGAGTCTGTTCCAGAAACCGAAGTGGAACGCGAGGTTACTTGTCCATGTGTTCTCCCAGGTAAGGTTCTCGTTACCAGGCTGCACAGGAGCCACACCCGCATCTCCTACGTAGTCCGCGCCACCGCCTACAAGGGCAAGGTGCTCATAGTTAGGGATCTCGGAGTTTCCTGAAGTACCAGAACTGAATGAGATCTGCGCGAGCGAGAGCCAATCACGGTCAGCAGCCATAAAGTCCTCATTGCGGAGGTTCCACATGAAGCCGACTGCACCGAAGAGTCCCCATCGGTTGTTCTTACCGAAACGTGAAGATCCGTCTGTACGTACAGAAAGCTCACCGTAGTAACGGTCTGCATAGTTGTACTCGCCTCTACCGAAGAATGAAACTCGCGAATAGTCACCTGTCGAGGTGCTTGTCCACGATGTCGCTCTTGTACCGGTACCGACGTCAGTAAGCTTGTCATTTGTCTGACCGGCTGTACTTACGCTGAAGGCCTCCATATGATAGTCCTGCCACTCGTGACCGAGGAGGAAGTTGAAATCGTGGATGTCATCTACATTGAAACGGTAGTTCAATGTATTGGAAACCTGAAGGTTAAGCCCATCGCTTGAACTTCTCGCAGCAGATCCGTCGCCCTGATTCGGAAGATAGCTTGGGAATGACTGGCTGAAACCTGTAGTATGCGAAAGGTCTGCACTGAACTGGCTCTTGAACACGAGGTTCTTGTAGAGATCGATCTCTGCAAAGACAGTAGTGAACACCTTGTACTTCTTGTATGCAAGAGGGTTGTTCTCAAGCCACTCCAGCGGGTTCTGACCCTGGCCGTTCCATGAGCCGTCCTCGATAGATGCAAGTGAACCATCCTTCTTGTAAGGATTCCAGTAAGGAAGCATGAAACGTGAAGCCGAGATAGGTGTCACGAGTGCATAGGCTCCCTCGTCCGCCTGCTGGATATTCTGATAGTTGAACATTGTGTTTGTACCCATCTTCAACCATTCCGCCATCCTCTGTTCAAAATTGAAACGCATGGAATAACGCTCGAAGAGTGAGCCGGGAGCAATACCCTCCTGATTGTAATATCCGCCGGAGAAATAGTAGTTTGTCTTATCAGTAGCTCCTGAAACCGAAAGTTCATGGCTCTGGAGCATGGCCGCATCGTTGAACACTACATCCATCCAGTTCACATCGATCTTCGAGAGATAATCATAGTTCTGACCTGCAGTCATGCCGATTTCCTTCTCGTACTGGATACGCTCCGCAGTGTTCATGAGGTCCCAGTTGCCGTGAGCAAGCGAAGACACACCCATCTGCATGTTGTAGCTGATGTTAGGGCGGTCCATATTGCGGCCACGCTTTGTCGTGATCACGATCACACCATTTGCCGCACGTGCTCCGTAGATCGAAGTCGAAGATGCATCCTTAAGCACTGACATGCTTTCGATATCGGCAGGGTTGATAGTGTTGAAATCTGAAGCTGAGATGGCTACACCGTCGAGGATGTAAAGAGGAGATGTTCCCGAATTGATAGAGTTTGTTCCTCGGATCGTCATTGTCGCCGCAGCACTTGGCTCTCCTGTATTCGAGAGAACTGTAAGTCCTGCCACCTGTCCCTGAAGCGCCTGGTCAAAAGCCGCTGTAGGTGTGTTCTCGAGTTTCTCTGACTTCACAGTAGAGACCGAACCTGCAACGGTACCCTTCTTACGCACACCGTAGGCAATCACGACCACGTCGTCAAGTTTCATGCTCTCAGGCTGCATCACGACATTGTGAACAAAGGCTGGACCAGCCGGGACAATCACTGTCACGTCCTGGTATCCTATGCTGGAAAACGTAAGCTGTGTTCCAGCCGGAACTTCAATTGTGTAATCACCGTCAAGCGAGGTTGTGACTCCCACTCCCGGGCCGGCAAGTACTCCGACGCCGATCATAGGGAGGTCATCCTCAGCTGAGGTAACCACACCGCTTACCTTGACCAGAGACTGAGCGAAAGCCGTTCCGCTGCCCCAAAGAACCAAGGTAAGAATGGTCAAAAATAGTGTTCTGATACTTTTCATTTTAAATTTTATGCAAAAAAACGCACAAATTTAGATACTATACTAATACAAACCAAATTTATATTACATATCCATAGAGAATTATGAGATAATGAGATACAAACTCTATGACAAATACTTCAAAAGTGTAAGAAGAATGATAAAAAACAAAAGAAAAAAAGCCCCCGAACATCAATTCGGAGGCCCATTGCAAAGGTTTAAGCTTACAATTTGTAAGCAGTACAATTCTTCAATCCGACAAGACCATAATACGACGGCACGACATCACCCCTGACAAGCACTTTTTTACCCAGGATTTCAGGATTGTCGACCAGGTTGAGAGCATCACGCACATCTCCCGCCGGCAACTGCACAGATATGCAGGACGAGCGGTCTTCGGTTGAGGATCTCGGCCCCAGAAGGAGGCAGGTCCTCGATGAAAACGGAGCCTCGAATGAGGCACATGCAGAAGTCAGGTCACCACCTACGACATAACCGCTCACCCAGACTTCCTCCTCACCAACCGAAGACATTGCTTGACTGACTGTCAGAGCATCAGAGGATTCCGAACCTTTACCGCCACTGCCTCCTATGGTATAATCATCAGAAAGCCAGACTCTCGAAGTATCTACGGACACACTGATAGTCTCTTTCTTAGCGGAGCCCGCCGCCTGGGAGACATTCACACCCAGAACCAGGACCTGCTGTGCCTCCAGATTTCTGCTTGTCAGCACCTCATCCTTACCGGCACGGTTCAGCAGCAGAGAAACTGTTCCCGGATTAAAATACGCTATCCTCTTTTCCGAATAACCGTACATAAGTTTTCCTTCATCCGACTTCAGGAACAGCACCCCGTCCGGGCATGCGGTAAGAAAGCCCGGATCGACATTAAGCTTCACGCCGCAGTTCATCTGCCTGCAGATAAGCTTGACATTCGCAACCCCGGCGGAAGGAACGACAACACACTGATGGTCACCATACTGTGGCTTTGCAAAAGCCGGTTTATCGAACTTTTCAGAAACGGCAGAAACAGTATAACTTCCCTCTTTCACCATTATCGATTCTGGTGAATCTCCAAACTTGCCTTCATAAAGCACCTCGCCTGAGGCATTGCTTACCGTCAGGATGAAGTCACTTGTATCCGGAAGCGAAGCCGCAGCCTTGCTCACGAAGGGCGTCGACTCGGAAAAGGCGATCCTCAACTCCCCCTCACCGGCAGAACCGGTCCCAAGAATATCACACGATGAAACAATTAGGGCACACAGGCAAAGAAGGCCTGTTCCGACAGCCAGAGCGACCGCCTTGATTTTTCTTCTCTTCATACTCTTTCTCCTCATATATTTTGAACTGCGACATTGCAGCATCACAAATATATAGCAAGCAGACACAAGAGAGTATAAAAAACAGAAAAACCGACATTTTTCTGTTTTTTAATGTCGGTTTCCTATCTTAAAATTTATTTTTAAATCAGCCCTGTACTACTCTACAACGCGTACTTTAGCATATTTAAGGATGAGAATCTTCTCTCCATGATCATCAAAGGCTATCTTCGCTTTCAGATCGGATGCGGCGCCGCTTATTTCCACAATACGACCAAATCCAAAGCGGTTATGCTCGATACGCTGACCAGCCTTCAGATGAAGTAT
>JAEIGA010005823.1_pt1 | contig 18779 bp, 17 predicted proteins | sample 9270691 | NCBI WGS metagenome assembly JAEIGA01 (sample SAMN17057246, study PRJNA624740) | gut metagenome | biome: biome; isolation source: fecal sample | host: Bos grunniens | place: China: Xizang | collected 2019 | reverse complement strand
TCTTTTTAGCTATAGCTGCTATTCTAACTTTTACTTTAGTAGCATTTTCTGGCGCACTATAAGTATCGCTACAGAAAGCAGCTCCACCTTCCGCTGTTGTGTGATCTGTTGGTGACATCCACATACCATTAGCATAATATGTCCATCTAATCTTGAAATTCTCTAAATTATCTTTGGAGAAAGACCATGCAACATACATGGCCCTTCCTGTAGTATCCTCCGACTCTAAACCAAACGCAGTAATTAAAGGTACGTCTGATTTTGTACTTGATGTAGAAGACGAAGAAGTACTACCAGATAATTTTAGTTTTTGTCCAACATAAATAAGATTTTTATTCTTTAAATTATTTAACTTGACAAGAGTGTTAATTTTAGCTTGCACTGTATTACCGGCAATACTTGCAGCATATTCTTTACCACATCTACCGTCAGCTATTTTTGTAAGGTTATCCCCTCTTTTAACTGTATAAGTAGCTAATGCCAAAATTAAATCCTCCTTTCAATTCTAGCAGCTCTGACTAAATCGTTAACTGCTGTACTAATATTAGATCCGTCGTCATATGTAACACCGTTAACATTATAGTTATTAGTTGTTCCACCAACATTACTAATATCTTTACGTAATTTATTTATAGCGTTAACAACGTCACTGTTAACCCCATTTTGATTTCTATTGTTCATTGATGTTGAGATAGCATTTAAGTTAGCTCCTACACCAACATTTCCGAACATTCCGTTAATTAAACCTGCACCAGATTGAACTTCACTTAAATCTAATACTGGTCTAATTGTAGGTTGAGTATCCATGTCTGAGTTTAGTAAGTTCATAGCTGTATTAAGAGCGTTAGATATACTACTTGTAGCCTCTTCACCCATTGATCTACCAGCGTTATAAACTTTACTTCCCATATTTTGGATACCTATAACAAGACCTTCACCTAACCATTTACCAGCTTGTTCTGTAGCTTTAGATGGTGAATTAGATTTTTGACCATCTTTTTCACCTTTTACTGCTAGTTCTCCAAGAGAATAAGCAGCATTGTAAACAGCGGCACGTTTGTCTTTATCTTTAAGACCGTTAATAAGACCTTGTACTAAGTCTTTACCTGCTGATTTAGCATCATCTTTTATGGTTTTAGATTTCATAGCTTTAACAGCATCTTTAGATAAATCACCAGCAGTAGCTTTTAATTCAAGAGCTTTAATTTTGTTACCAATACCTTTGATAACAGATTGAAGAATTTCTTTACCAGCTTTTTCAGCTTTTTCTTTTGGAGATTCGCCAGCAAATCCTTCAATAAATTTTGTAATACCTTCAGAACCTAAATTTTTCAATGCGTTACTGAAGTCCACAATAGGTTGTGATTTAGTAGTTACTATGTTTTTCAACATATCTACTAATTGATTTACTTTGGTTACAGCCGATGTTACATCTTCAGCGCTAACTGTTGTTAAATTAGTAACAAACGATGCTATCTTACCACCGAATCCAACCATAGCTCCACCGAAAGCGTTTAATTGGTCTTTGGCTGTTTTAAGATCGATTTTAGCTAAGGCCGTTAAAGCTTTGATAGCGTTTACAGCAGCATTTACTGTTGCTACTTTATCATCCCCGAAAGTACCAAGTTCTTTAACAAAGTTCTTAATACCTTTACCAACATCTGGTAATTTTTCAGCGAATTTCTTAAGATCATTATCACCAATAAGTGCAGCTAATAAACCACCTGTATTAGGTATGTCTTGAGCTACTTTAGCTAATACCTTGATAACGTCAGCCGCAGTTTTAGCTAAGTTAAGACTCTCTTCTGAAATCTTAGCAGTAGTCAATGTATTGATGAAATCAACAATACCTTTACCTACTGTAGGTAAACCTTTAGCGAATGTGCTTAAATCGTTTTCTCCAACAAGTTGACCTAATAGACCACCAGTGTTAGGTATTTCTTGAGCTACATTAGCTAATACTTTGATTATATCTGCTGCTTTATTTGCGATATCGACACTTTCTGATGTAATATTAGCATCAGTTAATGTTTTTACAAATTCTGCAACAGCGAAACCTACTATAGGTAATTGTGAAGCAAAGAATGATAAGTCATTTTCGCCCACTAATTGACCTAATAGACCACCTGTATTAGGTATGTCTTTAGCTACAGTAGCAAGTGATTTAATTGCTTTACAAGCACAATCTACAGTTGTAACTTGATCAGGAGTAAATACACCTAGCTCCGTTAAGAACATTTTTAGACCCTTAGCTAAACCAACTAATTGTGTTCCGAATTCTTCAAATGAAACACCACCAGTTAACCAAGATGTTAAACCTTCAATAAGATTAGCACTTGTAAGTATTAGGATAGTTTCGGCAAGAGCTTTAACCCCATTCATAATTTTAGGATCTATTAGCATAGCAGTCGCTAAGAATGGTAATGCATTTATCATAAATTGAGATAATTGCGTACCAAGATCAGCAAATGATGATCCGAATGTTAAGAATGAAGCTACACCTTCTATGAGTTCAGCAACTGATAATGCTATAATTGCAGCTGATAATATACCAATTCCAGCAAGTACTTTTGTATCGATTGTTTTAGCTCCAGTTATAAATGGAGATAAGTTTGTCATAAATAATGATAAATTAGCGCCTAATACTGGAAGACTAGATGAAATTTGAGTTATAGCACCTTTTACAAATGCTCCGACCATTTCTCCTAATCCAGTAGCTAATTTGATTAATAGATTTATACCTGAATTAATTAAATTATTGAAACCATCTATTTTAGTTAATGCACCTAAAGCTAGAATTACAGCAGTTAATCCTCCTACAAACACTAGCAATGCTAACATAGCCGGATATGCTGCCGTAGAAGCAGGTCCTATTAAAGTTAATACTGCTAACACACCAGCCATAGTGACTAATAATAAACTTAATGCTGAAGCGTTTACCATTGCGTTTTTGATATCACTCATTATTACTAATGCTGCAACTAATAATGCCATCGTACCTATTAATAATAACATTCCAGCAAACACTGATTGTAATCCAGACGCTGGTGGTAATACACTAATTACAGCTAATACTCCAGCCATCGTAGCCATTAATAGAGCTATTGCACCAGCTGCTGGTAGTAAACCTTCGATAGGCATGTTTGCTAATACCGCTATTGCAGCGGCCATTACAGCTATCGCTACAGTCATAGTTATTAGTGTACCTAATGAACCAAACGCATATTTACCTTGATTTTCTATTAAAGCGAACATACCCATTAGTATAGCCATAGCGCCTACCGCCGAATATAATTTTTCAGGTTTGATAAATGATAATATACCAACAGATGCGGCCATTATACCAATCGCTACCGCCATAGCCATAACAGTGCCCTTAACATCATGTGCTTTTTTTGTTGCGACAATCATTAAACCTATTATTAAACCAAACGCGGAAACGGCAGCTATACCTTTAACTAATCCAGGCACGCTAATTAAACTCATCACGATTGAAACCGCTGCTAATATACCAATAGCTACACCCATAGCAAGAATCGTACCTGCTAATTTAGGTGCTTGTGGGCCTATTAACTTAACCATAAATAATAATCCAGCTACGATGGCACCCAATACAATTATTGCTTTAATACCTTTTCCAAAAGCCTCAGGGTCCATAGTGCCTATAATTTTCATTACTCCAACCATTAATAACATGGCTACTGAGATAGCTAATATTGTACCGCCTATTTTAGCTATTTGTTTATCTTTGCCTATTTGTCCTACAGCTACTAAGCTCCATACAAATATAACAAAGGCTGCCATTAAACCTATACCTTTAATCATTTGATCTTGTGATAAAGATCCGGCTAGTTTCATTACTGTTATAATTAATAATAAAGCTAAAGATATCTTAAGAACTGTGCTTCCTATTTTATCAATATGTCTACTAGCGCCTTTTGTTAATAAAGTCATTCCGGCTACTAATAATATTAATGCTCCCATTACTCCTACGCCATTAATCATTTCTGTCTGATCTAAAGTGCCAGCCAATTTCATAACAATTACTAGTAATAGAAGTGTAGTGCCTAGTTTCTTTAACATTTTTCCTGCTTTATCCATATTTTGTGCTGCTTTACCTTTAACTAAGCCACCATAAGCAACCATGAATAAAGCTAATAAAGATACCACTGTTAATAATCCCCAAACACCTTGGGCATATTCGGTAACGCTCATGCTACCTAATATTTTCATTACACCAGCCATCATAAGTAACGCTGCGCCTATAGCAAATATAGATACTTTTGCACTATTAAAATTAGCACTAAAGTCTTTACCTTTTTTTGTAATTTTAACTGATTCCGCATTTAGTAAGCCTAACGCGATAGATAAACCACCTAATATTATTGCTAATACAGCAATAGCCCCAACAGCGCTCCACATTGTTGTGATTTTTATTTGAGATAATAAATAAACTGCTCCAGCTATTATTAATATTGATAACGCTAATTCTTTTACACCTTCGGCAGTTTTCTTGAAAGCTACACCTCTTAGTACCTTACCGAAACTTTTAACAGTATAAGATACAGCTTTAGATATTCGTTTCATATTGTCGGCGAAATTTCTAGCAACGTCACCAACACCGTCGAACATACTACCTAAACCAGCAGCTAATTGTGAGAAATTGCTTAAAGAAGTGGTTAAGTTTTTAGCCATTATCAATAGACCAACGCTCATACCACCAGCAAATAATTTAGAGAATATTTCTCCCCAGTTTGTGTTTTTGAAGAATTCTACGATTTTATCAGTTATGCTACCAGTAGCATTACCTATACTAGGAATACCTGATAATAGACCGCCTACAAGACCTGCTATGATGAATCCACCTATAGCAAAGAATACTCTTGATGGTGAATGAATTCCTAATATTTCACAGAATTTTTTGACTATTTTTGATGCTAATTCAGCGATTGCTGATATTACAGTTTTAATACCATTTTTCAACCCATTAGCTAAACCTGTTAATATATGACCAGGTGCTCCTCCAAAATATTTATTGATTTTAGAGAATACGTTTTTGATAACATTTCCTAATTTCTTAAGCATTGATGTTACATCATTTAAAGAAATATCGTCTAATTTACCGAACGCGTCAGCTATCTTACTGACTACTTTTTGTACAGCTGGTAAATTCCATAATTCTTTAGCGAATCTACCTACTGCTTTACCCATTTTGATTATTAATGGAGTTAATTTTTGTGTTATTATTACAACTGGATTAAATTGTTCAACCCAATCTCTAAACGCCACAATAGCGTCACCAATTATAGCTGTAAATTCTAGGATGTCTAAATTAAACATTCCTAATACAGTTTTTAATACTGTGAAAGCTATTTTAAACGCTCCACCAACAACCATAGATATTAAATCGAGAATAGCAAATACACCTTTTAAAGTTCTAGTTAGATCTTTTGATGTATCTTTACTCATTACTAGTTTCTTCGAGAATTCATGTATTCCGTTTATTAACTTGTATAAATTAAGAGCTGATTCTTCTAATGGAAACGCATCAACCCATGCATCTCCAATCGCTTTAAATACAGAAACAAGACCTTTACCAGCATTTTTGAACGATTCTATTAGAAGTGTTCTACCATCCATTTGTTCCATAGATTTTGCAACTTCTTCTATGGATTTACCAGTTCTTTTAGCTTCTTCTTCAAGATAACGATACATCTTGATTTCTGATTTAGTTAACCCAGCTTGTTTTAACTGAGCATCTGTTAGATTTTCAAGTGACTTAGTAGTTTCTTCGGCAATTACACCATATTTCTTTTCTGCCTTAGCTATTTCGTCAACTGTAAGTTTGTGTTTATAACCGTAGTTAACAAGATTTTGAACTACTCTCGGATTCCATCCTTCTTTTCTTAATAGATCATAACGATCTGGATTATCTCCACGATTGTTATAATCTCCTCGCCAAACTTTGTTAACTATCTTTTGATATTCTTCGAGACTTTTAGATATAGTTCCTACTTTTTTAACTATTTTACCTACACCTGAATTCTCAAGTTTATCTAATAAATCTCCAAATGGATTAAACTTAGTTCGTAAAGCTATATTCAAGAATAGATTTCGAACATTAGCCATTTTGGTGATAATGTTACTTATGAAATTACTTAGTCCTGTCCAGAACTCTTTAGCTTCGTCTAATCCACCAAATATAATTTGCCAAGTATCTTTCCATCCTGTACCAGCTGTGGCTTTTAATGATTCCATCATCTGAGAGAATGTTTTGATATCTTGAGCTGCGGCATAAGATTTCTTACCTATTTCAGTTGTCTCATCGCCGTAATCTCCAAATACTTTTAACATTACATCAGTAGTTGCCCATTGGTATTGAAGACCATCAATGAATAATTGTTGCATAGTCATTGTTTTTCCGCCAACTTTATATAAGTCATTTCCAGCTTTCTTCAATGTACCAGCAGCAATAGCCGCATCTATCATTTGGTTTTTCCATTCCATTGTAGCTATACCAGCATTATTGATAGAATTGTAATCCATTCTGGTTAAGTAACCTGTACCTATAGCTTGTCCTAAGTTGTAGAATGCGATTGATGCTTTACTAGCGTCACCACCAGCAAGAGCTGTAGCATTTGCTATACCTATCATTGCTGTAGTCGCTGTCTCTAATTCAACACCAGCATTAGTAAACTTAGGTAAGTTGTTTAACATATCAGACGTTGAATATACAGTTTTATCCGCATATTCGTCTAGTTTCTTTAATTCTTTTTCAACTTCTTTAGCTGTTTTACCAGTACCAGCCATAGTTGTTTGAACAGCGTTAAGTGTCATTTCGTACTCGTTCCAGCCATCTGTTACAGGAGCTATAGTTAATGCATGAACTATTCTCTTACCAGCATTTACTGCTGAGTTTGTAATATTAACTAATGCTGTTACACCCATAACTTCTAATGCAGAGAATTTAGACTGAACAGTATCAATAGCACTAGACATACCGCTCATATTTACTTTATTAGCGGCTGTATTAAGATTTTCTAACCCTTTGGAAGCTCCGGTTAAGTTTAACTTTTGTTTAAGTTTATCAAGAGTTGACATACTTGTTTTAACATTTGTTTCGAAATGTCTATTGTCAAACTGCATCTGAACAACTCTTTGATCTATTTGTTTACTCATAATTTTCTAACCTCCTCCCATGCGTTATTTGCGATTTTATCGAATATCGGACGGATCGCAGGATTGATGTAGTCTCTACCTTCAACCCAACCGCCATTACGAGTACCATGCCCATAAAATAGAATTACGGCTATTGGAACTCCATTTTGAATATTTGAATTAGTAAAAGAAATTGTTACTGATTCAGAATTACTTTCAATTTTGTAATCCCACGAACTTGCTGTTAATCCAGAATCAACTGGGGTTGCTGACGAAAGGGCTGCTACTCCTTGTTTTCCATACTTCTCAAGATCTTTAAATGTTAATTTACTTGCTTTTTTAAGAAAATTAGAAGTCTTAGAAAAGTCACCCTTTTGTCTAAAACTAATCATGTTAAAGCTCCTTACTGTTCATTAAGCCATTTTTGGAAAGCTTTAACCATTGTTGATGGATTGTCTACTTTACCATCGATTGGCGTACCTAACCATTTTTGCATTCCTTTGATACTATCAGGTCCAATAAATCCATCGGCTTTTTTACCGATTTTCTTTTGGATTGCTTTTATCAATTGAGAGCCATTTTTATTAGGTATCTCTTCCCATTCAAATGTACTAGCTAATAAACCAGGATTTTGTTTTTTATATGTTTTATATTGATTAGAAACCTTACCGTCTACTGGTGTACCAAAAACTTTTTGGGCCTTTTTAGTTGTGGCTTCATCCCAAACCCCAGTCACTTTAATAGTGTCTTTTTTAGGTTGTGGTTCGACATATTCTTCACCGTAATTAGGTCTACCATATCCTGCTATACGATTATAAGTAAGTTTATATTTCTTATCGTTAACAGACCCACCATTTGACACAACACCTTCATCACTTGAAGTATTACCTTCAATTGTATATACGTAAGTTTTATCAACTTTAACAACTAATCCAGTATGTGCTATTGATCCAGTTGAACTTTTGAAGAAGATTTGATCTCCTACTTTTGGAGTAGTGTGAAATTGTTTAGCATCTTTGTAGTAACCCATTGAATATTTACATCCAGCTCCTAATGATTTATTAGGTTGTAATAGTAATTCTTTAGCTTTATCTACACCAAACGCTTGAACAAAACACCAATCAACAAATACGTCACACCAGGCATAACCATTTTTCTTACCATTGTAGAATCCTTTAATATTATCTAAATCTCTAGCGTATTTAGTATAATTATTCTTTCCAGCATTTGCGGTTTTGGAGTCTAGTTGACTATTAGTTTTCTTTTCTAAATAACCAACTTCAGCCTTTGCTATATTAATTAGTTTTTCAATCATATATAATTCCTCCTTTAACCTTTTGAATTAAATTTTTGTCTACGAGCAGCATTTAACGAAGCATTACGTCTCATTATGTCTCCTTTACTCATCTTTTGAGCAGGAGCATTTTTAACATTACATACACGTATAAGTGTTAATAATCTATTAAGGTGCCATTTCTGACACTCCATTGGGATGTTTAAAGAAATCATCCAATAATAAATAAGTTCGGAAGTAACCAATTCACCACTTTTTCCTTTTTGATTGTTATTACTGAAAGTAGTGGCTGTCATAGGTGCTCCTATATGTTCATTAATTTCCTTGATGTTATCTTGAGTTAGGAAATTATAAATGTTTGGATCTACGTTTTGAGTAATGGTCATACATTTTATATAATCAATAGTTTCTTCTATTGTCTTTTCCTCATTTGTTAAAAACGGTTTACACCATTTCGATTCCCATTTGGAAAGAGAGACGAGAGAATGTTCTAACTGTAACGTCTGCTCTTTTGTGGTAAAGAAAGTTTGCGTTTTCTCATCAAAAAATTCTTTAGCAGGTATAGTTATCTTTAACATCTCTCATCATCCAATCTTTAATGTTTTTATTTTTCTTGTAACTTTTTGATTTCTTCATCTGAAATATCGATATCAGCTGGAATAATTCCCTTGATAAAGTTAGCAGCAGCATCCGCATCAGTAGCTAATTCCATGAATAATGTTGAATATGCTTCAGTTTGAGAGAATCCGATTGATAAAGGAGCTCCAGTCTCACTAACTTTTATGAATCTCTTACCGTCAGCACTCTTTTCACCATAAGCTTTAAGAATGATGTCTTTGAAAACTTTCATAATTGCTGGAGCGTCTTGAGCGTCCACGATTCTTTGGATTTGTTCTGCTAAACCACCTGTTGTCCCCATTTCCATTTCCATAAGTTCAGCTTTAGTAAGGTTGAATAAGAATTCTTCTTCTCTTTCAACTCCGTTGTAATCTGTGTATTTAATATTCTTTTTTAACATAATAATTTCTCCTTTCAAATATAAAAAAAAGGAGCTGTCAGCTTAACCTGTTACAACCCCTACTAGTTTTTGTAGTTTTATCGATTAATTTTTATTATCCAGCAACTGCACCATTAACGATAGTTGCAATTTCATCTGGTAATGGTAATCTAGCTTCTTCAGATTCAGATCCGTAAAGAACAGCTTCTAAAGCAGCTAATCCTTCAGCACTTACTTTAGTTGAGTCAATTACAACAGTTGCAGTTGGTTTACCACCTGTTACTTCAACTGGAGTAGTTGTTAATTCCCAAGAGAAAGTGATAGCTTCTGGACTGTCATTTACAGTAGCATAAGCTTTCTCAGATGGAGCAGCTAAAGCACCATAAATAATGTGAATTTTGTAACCTGCTTCAGCTTCTTGATCGTTACCAATTTTAGTAACATATGACATACCGAATGCAGTACGAGTTTGTTGTCCAATTGTAATACCTTCTACTAATGATTTTTCACCATTACATATAGCGAATTCATCTGGATACATGTAAGCTTCTACAGTAGCACCGAATTCTTCAGCAGACATTAAGTTTAAATATTTAATGTTATCAGCATATAATGGAGTAGCTTCAGCTCCTGATGGTGATTCAGTAACAGCTGTTAAACCGTTCCATGCAACACCTTTAGGATATGCTCCGCTTACTTGTGGGTATAAAACCCCTTTGTTTACACCAGTTTCGAAAAATCTTTCACCGGTTTTGTCCCAAAATAATTTAGACATGTTTTATTCCTCCCTTAATAATATAAATTTAATACATCATGATGTAGGTTATCTGCTATATAATGACGTTCCCAAGCCGAATATGGTAAATCCAATATTTTTTGAATTACTTCATTATCAGATCGTTTACTAATCACGATGATTTCATAACTTGTGAAACTAGAGTACTTCATGTTATCCGCATGATTAGTATCTATTTCATTTTTTGAGTATCTAATACATGGGTATTCCATCTTTAGAGACTCTGGTGGTTGATGGTAGACATTTTTACTACCTAGTAATTCTTCAAGCTTAGCTTGTAATTCTAATCTGCTAGCCATTATAAACACCACCTATACTGAGAATGATTCTAGGGTACTGAATTTCAGCGCTTGTAATCTTCCATTTAGTACCCTGAATTTTTACATATCTCATATATTGAAGATTTTCATTGGCGAAGGAGTCAGCTAAGATACTAATACTGTTTGAAATATTAATATTGTCATTAACTTCGCCAGATGATTGGAAATTAACATTTGGATTTCTTGTAAGATCTCCATAATATGGACGTTCGACTGTATCTTCAATCCAATCTCCGTTTTCAACGACGGTTTTAATGTAGCCTATTTCTCCATAGAATTTCGCCATTTTGATCCTCTCCTATTCTAATTAACCTTCAGCTTCTTCGTCAGCTTTTTCAGTTTTTCTTAATACGATTGCTGAATATGGTTGAGTTAATGCACCAGACATTCTAGTTTCCATTAAGTATTTCATTTGGTTGTAGTCGATATCGAAATCATCGAACATAGCAACAGAACCACCTTTATCAGCACCAGCTGTATAGTCGTTCATGTTAACGATAATACCGTAAATATCTGTGTATTTTTCCATTTCAGGAATTGTAACGATTTCTTTAACACGCATAGCTGTAGCTAATTTTTCAATTGAATCATAGATTACTCTACCATTTTGGTCTTCAATTAATAATGCGTCATTTAAGAAGTCTTCTGTAGTATAGAATGTTGGTCTACCAGAACCTTTATAGTTCTTTCTAGCTTTAATAGCAGCACGAACAACACCTTTAGTTCTAGCATCATTTTCTGAGAAACTGTTGTCAGTAATTTTGTAGTCAACACCTTCAGTAACAACATATTGAATTGTGTACATTTCATCGTCGTTTAATACTGGACGAATGTTTAATTCGTTAATCTTGTTAGCGTCAGATGGATCTCTTTGATCACCAAGTAACATAGCTAAAGCTAATTCTTTATCTAATTGTTTTCTCATTTCTTTCTTTTGCCATGCAACTACATTGAAGTCTGTAATATCAATAACGTCGTCTCTATCGATTTCATTCTTAATATAAACAGTTGTAGGTGTAGTAACACGATTTAATACAGCCATTTTAATGTTAGTCTTTTTATTACCTTTGATGTAACCTTTAGCTCTAGCTTCTGGTTCAGTTAATCTACCGAAAGTAGCTTTAACTCTAGAGAATGGTGAATGTTTTACATCGTTCATGATTTTAGCAACCCAACTATTATCATTTTCGATCATCTTAGGTTCATTATTTAATGGATGTGCATCTGGGAATAATATTTCAATGTCTTCAATATTATTGATAGCAGCGTGTTCTATAAGACTTTCTTTCATAGAACCATATCTTTTAGCATCTGAGATAGCGTTAGCTAAAATTTCAGAATGCATTAATGTGTCTTCTTTTGTGTCTTTTTCAAATACATTATGTTTCATATTTTCATCTTCTCCTTTTTCTTCATTTTCTTCTTCGTCCACAACTCCAGCTTCTTCTAGAGCTTGTCCGATAACAGCATAAACTGCTTCTTTTTGTTCATCGTTTAAAGTATCGAATACTTCACCGATTGTTTTTTCTTCAGGTTTTTCTGAATGTTCCATTTGTTCATCTCCTTCATTATTTACTTCTTCAGGAGTCTCTTCAGTCGTTTCTTCTGAAGCTTCTTCTGAAGGTACTACAACATCGATAAAATCATCTGTAAAAATAGTAGCTTCTTCTTCGTCTTCTCCTTCGTCACTATGTACCATAACAGTATCAATAAATGCACCTGGGTTAGCACCCGCTAACACTAAACTAACTTCTCTAATAACACCATGTACTACTTGGTTCTTTAAAGATTTTAATTTGTTAGCATATATAGATAATTTATCTACGTCGCCATTAACGACAAGAGCCTTGGCTTTTAAACCTGATTCTGTATCGTTGAATTTACAATATGCGTAAACACCTTCTGCTCTATTTTCTAATAAAGCATGACCTAGAACATTATCTGGACTGTTGTGATCATGGTTCCAAACTAGTGGCACCTTTTGACCATCATTATCTTTGAAAGCATCTCTTAATATAGTTCTACCATCTGAACATTCAATATTATTCTTGGTAGCCCAACCACTGAAATCATATTCCATTTTGATTTTCCTCCTTTCAAATTATTCTTCAGTAATATTATCTTCAACATTCTTTTGAGGGGTAGGTATAGCCCTACTCTCAGGCTGAGTAATATTACTATTAACAAGCTGATCCGCTTTAGGATCTGAAGACGGTTTCATACCAACAATTTGTCTAATTTCATTAGATGACATAATTTCATTACGAGTAAATTTATCCGCTATTTCAGCAATATCATTAACTGGAACCAGTTTGAATGGATCTCTAAAGAACATTATAGTTTGTCCTTGTGTTCTTGCTGTTTTAGTTAAAAATTTTCTCTTCATTTCATCTACAATTGCTGATATAATTGGTTCAATAGTACGTGAATAATAATTAAGCATTGTTTTATCATCCGCTGTTCCATCTAGAATAGATTGAGTTATTCCTAACTGGCTATATAGCATACTCGTTAAATACTCAATTTGTTTCATAAGATTGTTTTCAATCGGACGATTCAACTGTGTAATCTTTTCAGTACCATCGGTATATGCGATACCATACCTAGAACCAGACAATTGTTTTTCAATGTCTTGTCTTCTTTCATTAGCTTGTTGTCGTCTAGCTTCTGACTTTATAACATAAGGTAATTGAATAATTAAATCCAATTTACCTGAGCTAGTTTGTTCGTCTACACTGTCTAACATAACTAATTTTCTAGTTAAACGTTGTAGTGTAGAGTTAGGTTCATTCATGATTGCAAATAAAGGATTCTCTATAATGCAAACCATACTTTTAGGAACCGTAATTTCTTCTCTTTTACCAGTTTGTTCGTTGTAAACGCTTACTCTTATTGCGTTAGGGTACCACTCTAGAATTTTACCTGTTCTCATTGTGTAAATGTCATAAGAACTAGTCATAGTAGGGTCTCCATAAGTATCAACTGGTATTATAGCAACACTTCCTTCATCAAACATAGACATAACAACGTCTTGAGCGAGTGCTCTAGCTGTTTGATCGAGATTAGCCTCGAGTGTTAAACAATTATTAAGCGGAGAATCGATTACTTCTAAAAATCTTTCATTTTCATCTAATTTACAATGCTTAATACTTATAGCAGCTACATCAAGAGCTATACGGTTAAATACAGACGTAACAATTGAACGCTCGTTACCTCTAGTCAATCTAACTCTATCGGGTCTATAGTACGATCCCATACCATAACTATAAGAAGGTTCTCTAGTGGGATCTCTACTTACGAATGCATTCCAGGCTTTTTTAATCCTAGAACCAATTGATAAATCCATTTTGATTTCTCCTATCTAGTTATTATTTTAAATATTTATCGATATAGCTTTGTACTTTTTCCCTATCTGCTTTAGACATAGAATTTAGTTTGCTATTCATTTTATTTATATATGCTTTATCTGAGGCTAATTTTAATTTAGCTTTTTCGGCATTAATCTTAGCTTTATCTGATTTTATAGAGTACTTCATAGCTTTAGCTCCATAACCAGTTGTTTTAGATAATTTATTAGCTTTTAATTTATTCTTAGCCGATTTTAAATCATATTTAGCAGCGCGTTTTTCATATATACTTTTCGTTAATTCGTTATCAGCTTTAGTAGCTTTGAATCGCATATTAGCTGATTTCTTAATGTATTTTGCAGCTCTAGTAGCGGCTCTATTAGAACGCTCTAGATCTTTCTCAGCATGAAATTTTTCTGATTTCTTCTCGAATTTAGCAGATTTAGTTTCATACTTTTTTACTTTTTTATTTAATCTACCTGTAGAGTTAGCTTTAAAATGAGCTCTTGTAACTCCCCATTTCATACCTAGGACTCCATAGTGTTTTAATTCGTCATCATGTTGATTCACATCACACCTCCTATTCAAAAGCTTCTCTATTATTTTTATAAGCAACATATGCATCCATCATTGCTGCCACTGGGTCGATCTTTTGATCGTTTCTCTTCTTGTATAACTTTCTATTGCCATTGGTATCTTCGAGAGTTATACAGTTACCCATAGCGTATGTCATTAAATTTTCGTCAAATAATAATAGCCTATCTTCGGCCATCTTCTTTAACTCTCCTAATGGTACCGATTCGGTTCTAGCACCTTGAGGTACTTTTTCGATACCAAATGGTCCATTTTCTCTTTCCCATCTCTCTACAAAATCTTTAGCATTGTATGGGTCAAACCCAAAACATCTTATATCATAACTTCTTTCAATAATGTGATTATCTAAATCATCATAAACTTCCATCATATCCAAAATTGTTCCAGGCATAACTATTAGACTACCTTCTTTTATGAATTCGTCATATTTAGCTCTCATAGCTGGTTGTAATTTCATAAGGGTATGTTCTGTGATATAGTTTCTAGTTTTTATACCAAACGCTTCTCCTCTTAATGGGAACATAAATGTAAATGCACAGAAGTCGTCACCTTGAGAAAGGTCCGCTCCAAGCGCGCATGGCATGTTCCAATAATCTCTCTTTTTATGAGGAAGAGTTTCTTCATATGTAAAGAAATACGTATAACCTTCCATAGGTATACCGAAACGTTTTGCTAAAATATCGTTTCTTTGAGATGGTACCTTTTCTGCTTTTTCCACAGCATCTTGATATGTTTCATAGGTTACGGTTTTTCCTAAATTAGGGTTAGCCTTTACCCACATATCAGGATTCGCTACTTCATCGATGGAATCTAATTTATACCAGAATATAGAAGTATGTATATCTTGGTAATCACCTTTAAGGATATCCATTAATTCCATTTTGATTGAATCCCCAGGACCATTACGAACTGTACCTTCTGAACTAATAGCTACTATTAAGTACTCATTAGCGCCAGATGTACCTTGTTCTTTTGCAGCACCTTGTTCAAGTGTTTCAATAACATTTTCACGTATATCGCCAGAAAGCCATTCATCGACTGTTGCTAGTTTTACACGTAAACCTTGTAGTTTATCGATAGACATAGGTCTGATTTGTAATAGCGATCCTGTTAGGAAATTTTCAATTCCTTTTTTGGTTGATGCTAACTTAACTCTGTTAGCTTTTGATCCAGTAGTGTTTTGAAGTGATCCTTCAGTCAAGAATTTAAATAAAGGACCTCTAGCTCTTGTTATTGATGTACGGATTGGCGATAATACTTCTTCAGCTTGCATCATTGTTGGAGCCGTTGTTACTTGATATGTTGTTGAAGTATCCGCGTTAAGAAAGAAACTTTGTAAGAATGATGCATACATTGATTTAGCCGCACCACGAGCAACAATTAAATATTGTTTTGTTATAAGTCTTTTCTTAATTCGCTTATTTACATACCTACCGCCATGACCATCTTTAGATGGAACATAAACACTTCTTTCAACGAAGTAATACCATCCAAAAATTTGTTCGGCCCATAACTTAAATGAGTCTAGAAGTTTAACATCTTCTCCGTTAGTTAATGTTAATTCCTTCTCACAATATTCAACGAATCCATTGATCGCTTCATCATCATACCATATTCCAGGATTAGCGATTAAGTCATCAATTCGATTCATTTCCATCGAGATTTCTTCACATACTGGTATTTCGCCTCTAATAACGGCATCACGAAACATGCCGTAGTATTTAGGGACGGCTGTGTTTGACAGTGCCATTATTTTAATCTCCTTTATTTCTTATTTCTTCTTTTTCTTTTTAGTTTCATTAAATTCTTTAGCCCAATCTAATGATGATTTATTAGATACTCCAACAGTTTCTTTTGCTTTTTCGTTTTTAATATTATTTCTTATAATTTCTTCAGCTTTTTGTTTTGCTTCAGCTGCTTGTGCTTTAGCTTCCGCTTCCTCTCTAGCATATCTATCTAAAGTTCTTTGATTTTGTTTGATTTTTGTTCTAAGACTTAGAGTTTCATTTTCTTTTCTTAACTCTTTTAATATTTCTTCACCAGCATCAACATGTTGTTTATCTAAACCTAATTTGTCTTTACCGATTTTCATTAAAGTATCTGTTAATAATCTTTTACCAGCTTCTTTAGCCGCTGGAGCTACAACGTCATTTAGTATACTTCTAGCAACTTTATTGCCTTTACTAGCGGTATCAGCTTGAAGACCTGCCAAACGTTTTTCACTTTCAAGTCTATTAATCATATCTTTGATTTCAGTATCAGACATTTCTTTGATACGTTTCTTTTTAACTTCATCAGTGTTATTATTTTTAGTTGATGATTTTGGAGTAGGTTTTCTAATTAACTTTTTACCAGTTAATGCCGTATACTCGTCTTTCATCTTGGCTGCTTTCTTTTTACCAGCAGGTGTTAACGTACCATCTTTATTTTGGTATCTTCTGACCCCCCATTTCATGCCGATGATACCATGATGATATAATTCGTTATTATATCTTTCCATTACTTCACCTCCTCGTTATTTTGATTCGGCTCCAAAATTAAGTCGCCATTCCAATTCATCAATGCATTGGTTAGTGGCGTTCATAACAGCCGAGCTTAGAGGTGGATCAAATAATAACCTAACTTTTAAATACATATACGATTTAACAGCTTCTGCGTTATCTTCATCAGTTATGAATTCATTCCACTCAGCTGTTTTATCTTCAATTCTAAAACCTTCTTTTGGCCCAACTCCTAATTGAGTAAGGATCATGAAAACTGAATTGATATGCATAATAATATTTTGATCGAATTGTGTATACTCTTCTGTTATGCCTAGTGATTTTTTAGTTGAGGTTAGTATACTGTGGTCCATACAAACACCTCTTACTTAATATTTATAAACTTCTTCATACAATATCCAGTAACACCTTTAGCAGTTACAACTTTATAGAAGTCTTCGTAAGATTCTGGTGAAACTGTGTCGATTGTAACTTCTTCGAATTCCTCAAGAACACATAATATTTTGGCATCTTTACTAGCTTCTTCACGTACATTTAATTTTACGCATCCTGTAACAATACCTTTAGTTTCAACTACTTCATTAACTACTTCTTCTACAACTTCTTCAACCACTTCGTTAACTACATCTTCAACGATTTCATCAATTGGCAATTCTAGTTGCACTTCATTAACTACTTCTTCTACAACATTTTCAGATTGTTCTGAATATTTAGTATAGTTTTTCTTTCCCATTTTAGTTCCTCCTTTAATGTCTCCAAGGACATGTATCATTCTTAGATCTCTCTATAGGATGATCTGTATATAATAAGTCTTTATCACCATAGTGAATCGCATTATGAGTATTATCTATTGTGGTTATAAGATACTCTGGATTAAGAAGAATATCGCTTCTATTTAATATGTCTTCTTTTGTGATTGGATTCATATGATGGATAATGATCCTATTACCTCTAATTTCACGATCAGGTATACCTAAGTCGCAACCATTATCTCGTGTAATAACATAGTTTCTAACCGACAACCATTCTTTTGATTTATAAAAGATTTGATTTAAATATCGATCAAAACCAAATGTATCTTCCCCAACTTTTCCGCCTAATTTAAGATAATCATATCTTTCTTCGAAAGTTGACAATTTCATTAACTCTGAATAAGTTCTAATAGTCTTCTGATTCATCTTCTATATCTCCATTACCGCTATAAATTTTCATAGCTCTTAATGCCTCTTGATATAACTCGGTACTAGCCTTAGAAGCTTGTATAGCTTCAGTTTTAGCCGTTAATAATTTCTTGTTTTCTTGTAATATTTCTCGCTCTAACTTTTCTTTAGCAGTCCCTAATTTAAGATAATGAGTTATTACTTGAGAAGAGGCTGTGCCGTCTCGTAATTGTTGTGCAGCTAACTCTGTGGCCAGGTATATTAATTGTTGTTCTCTAGCTTCAGGAGTTAAAGCGGCCCTCATTTTCATAGAATCGTCAGAAGTTTTAGTAGACTTAACTTTAGCCATACTTATTACTCCTTTCTTTTGTTGTTTAACCGAATTAGGATAGTATTTAAAGTGACTTATAAGACAGTTTTGTACTAGTTTGGTACCAGTCTTTTAGAAAGGAGATTTAAATAATAGCGGAATTACTTACTAATTGAAGGGGGTATTAGTAAAAAATCATTGTTACATCATTTGTTTGTTCTTTAGCAGCTCTTATAAGCCACTTTAAATACTATCCTAGGTAAAAACATTTCCCAAAATATCCCTCCGGGGAAATATCAAAG
>JAEIGA010005822.1_pt1 | contig 18782 bp, 17 predicted proteins | sample 9270691 | NCBI WGS metagenome assembly JAEIGA01 (sample SAMN17057246, study PRJNA624740) | gut metagenome | biome: biome; isolation source: fecal sample | host: Bos grunniens | place: China: Xizang | collected 2019 | reverse complement strand
GACTCGAGAAGATCCTGCCGCTCGTGCAGAAGCCCGGCCGCTACATCGGCGGGGAGCTGAACAGCGTCGAAAAAGACCCGTCGACCGTCGACATGCGTTTCGCGTTCTGTTTCCCCGACACCTATGAGATCGGCATGTCCCACCTCGGCATCAAGATCCTCTACTACCTCATCAACGAGCGGGAGGACGCCTACTGCGAGCGGGTCTTCGCGCCCTGGCTCGACATGGAGGAACAGATGCGCAGGGTCGGCCTGCCCCTCTTCACGCTCGAGACGGGGACGCCGCTCTCGGAGTTCGACCTCATCGGGTTCACGCTCCAGTACGAGATGTCCTTCACGACCTGTCTCTACATGCTCGAACTCGGCGGCGTGCCGCTGCTTTCGAAGGACCGGCACAGCCTGAAAAACCTCGTCGTGGGCGGCGGCCCCTGCGCCTGCAACCCGGAGCCCATCGCGGACTTTTTCGACCTCTTCATGCTCGGCGACGGGGAAGAGGTCATGATGGACCTCCTCGACCTCTACAGGGAATACAAGGAGCAGGGCGCGTCCAAAGAGGAGTTCCTGAAGGCGGCCTCCCACATCGGCGGCATCTACGTCCCGTCCCTCTACGACGTCGCGTACCACGAAGACGGCACCGTCAAATCGGTCTCTCCCGTGGGCGATGCACCGGCCGTGGTCCGCAAACGTGTCGTCGCAGACCTTGACGCCGCGTTTTATCCCGACAGGTTCCTCGTGCCCTACATCGACATCGTCCATGACCGGGCCGTCGAGGAGATCTACCGGGGCTGCATCCGCGGCTGCCGGTTCTGTCAGGCGGGATTCTTATATCGCCCCATCCGGGAAAAGAGCGTGGACACCATCAACGCGCAGGCGAAGAGCCTCTGCGAGTCGACGGGGTACGATGAGATCTCGGTCATCTCGCTGTCCACCTCCGACTACTCCGGCATCCAGCCGCTGCTGTCCGACATGGCGGACTGGACCGCGGAACAGAAGATCAACATCTCGCTGCCGTCGCTCCGGATCGACACGTTCTCGGACGAACTCGTGGAGAAGCTGAACCTCATCCGCCGCAGCGGCCTGACCTTCGCGCCGGAGGCCGGCTCCCAGCGGATGCGGGACGTCATCAACAAGAACATCACGGAAGAGGACATCATGAAGTCCGTGCGCATCGCCTTCGCGAACAACTACGCGACAGTCAAGCTGTACTTCATGCTGGGCCTCCCTTATGAGACGATGGAAGACGTCGAGGCCATCGTGGACCTCGGCAAACAGATCGTCGATGCCTTTTACCGGAACCCGGACCGGGTCAAGGGGCGGCACCTCACGGTGAACATCAGCGCGTCGCCCTTCGTGCCGAAACCCTTCACGCCCTTCCAATGGGAACCGCAGGACACGAAAGCGTCCATCGAGGAGAAACAGGAACGGCTCCACGAACTGGCGGCGAAGACCCGGCTCCACATCTCGAGCCATCATTCCGACACTATCTTCCTCGAGGCGGCGTTCGCCCGGGGAGACCGGCGGCTCTGCAAGGTCATTCAGAAGGCCTTTGAAAAGGGCTGCTACTTCGACTCCTGGGACAACTGCTTCGACATCGACAAGTGGATGGAGGCGTTCGAGGAGTGCGGGCTGGACCCGGCGTTCTATTCGAACCGCCGTCGCAGCTACGACGAAGTGCTCCCCTGGGACCACCTCGACAACGGCCCGTCCAAGGAGTTCCTCATCCGGGAAAACGAGAAGGCGAAAGAGGCGGCGGTCACGCCGAACTGCCGGGAGCAGTGTTCGAACTGCGGCGCCCAGCGGCTGAACGGCGGAAAATGTGACGCCCTTCTGAAGATCGACCGGGGGAGGGAAGCGGTATGAGAGACGTACGCATCCGCTTTTCCAAGACCGGGAAAGCCAAATACATTTCCCATCTCGACCTGACGCGGTGTTTTGCCAGAGCCATCTTCCGCGCGAAGATCCCGCTCTGGTTCACGGAGGGGTTCAACCCCCGTCCGTACATGAACTTCACGAGCCCTCTGACCCTCGGGGCGGAGAGCCGCGCGGAGGCCCTCGACATCCGGCTCGAAGACGAGTCGATGACCGACGAAGAGGTGGCGTCCCGCCTCGGCGCCGTCATGCCGCCGGACATCCGCATCCTCAGTGCCGCGCCGCCGGTCTACAAGATGAACCAGATCGAAGAGTCGCGGTACCGCGTGGAAGTCGAGCCGTCGAACGGCGACCCGGACGCTCTGGCAGAGGCGTTCCGACAGGTGTCGGAACAGGAGCATCTGATCGTGGAGAAGTCCGGCAAGCGGGGAAAACGCAAGGTCATGAAACAGATCGACCTGAAAGAATACATCAAGGACCTGTCCATCGGGACCGAAGGGGAGCGCGTGGTCATGGAAGTGACCCTGCCGTCCTCGTCGCAGTTCGGCGTGAACCCGCGCCTGTTCCTCGACAAGTTCCTGAGTGAGACCGGGGAGGAACCGGTCCGGATCCGTATGATGCGGGAGGCGATGTACATCGCCGACGGCGTCCTGTTTGAATAAAAAAGAGGAGATCGCAATATGCCCGGAAGATACAAGAAACTCGGTTTGAAAGACATCCGCTACAGCGGGAAATACATTCTGGCGAGCGTCATCGTCGAAGGTCTGCTCCTGGCCCCGAAGACCACCGTCCGGTGGCAGGGGAAAGAGGTGCAGATCGGCGGCATCATCCCGATGCTCCAGAAGGAGATCGCCGCGGGGATCCGCGACGGTCTGAACACGGTGCTGCCGAAAGCGGCGACGACGGTCGAGAACACGTTCCGCCAGACGCCGATCAAGGACGTCGCCATCGAGAAGATCCTCTGGTTCGTCTATGAATACATGAAGGACGTGACCCTGAACTCGCTCGTGACCGGCATCCTCGACCGCGCGAACCTGTCCGACACCATCAAGCTGGAAGGGCTGTTCCGCGACCGTCTGCAGGACGTCATCGACAGCAAGGACGACCGTGAGAAGCTGATCGCCGGACTGGCCGATTTCCTCATCCATACGGCCAACACCGTCTTTGCCGACACGTCCGTCGCCTCCTTCCTGAACGGCGGCCTCGGCGACAATGTGAAGGCGACGCTCGTCGACTATATCGACAAGGGGCTCGAGACGGAGCTCGGCAACACGGTCATCACCCGGGTCCTCGACGCGGTCGAGCAGTTCGAGACGCTGACCCTCGCGGGCTTCCTCGAGCGGTACTTCGACCTGCCCCGTCCGGCCTTTGAAAAGTTCCTGTCCGACACCTACGAGAAGTATCTCGGCACCCGGATGGTGGCCGACCTCTCGAACACCGGCCTCGGAGAACAGCTCTACACGAAGATCGCCGGCATGGATTACGATCAGGTCTTCCAGGACATCACGAAAAACCACTGGCGCGAGCTCGTCCAGGTGACGATGACGGCTGCCGGCGTCGGGATGTTCTTCCTGAACCGGTCGCGAAAAGTCGAGGCGAAGCAGGAGAAAAAGACCGCGAAAAAGGCGAAGAAAGCCTATAAAAAGAGCAATAAAAAAGCCACTAAGGCAAACGCCAAAGCAGCGAAAAAAGCAAAGAAGAAAAAGTAAGACACCCAAAGAGTAAGATAGCCAAAGAGCAAGATGCCGGTGTTCCAACCGAATCGCTCGCCGGCACACCAAACTGCAATTCATTTCAAATAAGCCAGAAGACCGCCGGTCCACCCGCAATTCGGTGCAACCGGCGGTCTTTTGACTCTTAAAGCTCTTTTGTCGCTCCATTTACCGCCTGATTTCCTGTTTTCGGCAATGCAGGCGGTAAGAATCAGAGTACTTTTCGGAGGGAAACGGCATTATTACCGCCGGTTTTCCCAAAGTAATAGAAATAGGCGGTAAAACAAGGGAAGGATTCTTCGGATCGCGCTCAAATTTACCGCCTCTTTTCTCGATATCGAAGAATCAGGCGGTAAAAAGCCGGGAAAGCTCTTGATTGGACTCGCTTTTTTACCGCCGGTTTTCTCGATAATCGCAATCGCGGCGGTAAATCTCAGGAAAAGGACTTCGTTTTGCCTTTTCGATTACCGCCGGTTTTCGTGTTTCCGGCAAAAGAGGCGGTAAATGACGCTCTTTTTTGACGCCGGGGCTTCGTCGGAGGTCCACGGAGTCGGGGCAAAGAGCCCCTTGGTCCGGGACCTGCGGCGCCTCCTCGCACCGGCTGAACGGTTCTCCCGGCAGGCCGAAGGGCACATCTGTCTTTTGGCCTGGTGTCTGCCCCACACAGCAGAAAAGGCCCTTGTCAAGACCGGCGGAAGCCGCCGCAGGGTAGCCTTGACAAGGGTCTTTGAATGCTGTAATCAAGCTTTTTGAAAGGGAGAGTGTCAGCCTTTGTAATGGGAGTGTGGCAGCCTCCGCTGTGGAGACGCAGCCTTTGCAGTGGGAGAATGTCAACCCCGGAAATAAGGGTTTTCCTGCTTGTTGATCATGTAGCGGCCGACCCAGAAGACGATCGCGAAGATCATGAGGCCGAGCAGGAAAAACGCGAACATGGCGCAGACGATCGAATATTTCCCATAGGGGACGAGATCGGTGACGATCTGCGCGGACTCCCGCTGCGCGACGGCGAGGGAGTTGTAATAGCCCATCATCAGGAAAAACATGATGTTCCCGACAAAGCCGGTGACGACGCTGATGAGCCAGTACAGGTGGCGGAACTGCTTCCAGCCGAGGATGTCCATGGCGACCGACAGGCCGACCAGGAGGATGAACAAAATAATGGGTACTGCGATGGACATTTCCGTTCCTCCTTGCATTGGTTACGACTCCGGCAGGAACGCTTCCAGCCGGTAGATGGGACAGCCCTGGCTTGCGAACCGCTGTTCGTACTCGGTGACGATGTTTCCTTCAAAGTCACTGTGGTGCAGGTCCAGAGAGATGTTCTTGAGCTGCCAGCCCGCCTTCGAGAACTCTTCGATCGAATACTCGAAAAAGTGCATGTTATCGGTCTTCTGATGGACTTCGGCACCCGCTTCGAGCAGGTCCCGGTAGATCGCCAGAAAGCGTCCGTTGGTGAGCCGGTGGTTCTTGTAACTGCCCTTCGGATAGGGGCAGGAGAAGTTGAGGTAGATGCCGGCGATGCTGTGGTCCGGCAGGAATTTCTGCAGGTACTCGGCGCCGATGGGGGCGAATTTCACATTTGTGAGGCCGTCCCGTTTGGCCCGCTCCGCCGCCATGACGATGACGTCGGAGACCTTTTCGACCGCGATGTAGTTGTACTCCGGGTGGCGTGCCGCCAGTTCGGCGATGAACTGACCCTTGCCGCAGCCGATCTCGAGATAGACCGGGTGGTCGTTCCCGAAGATGGCCCCGTAGTCGAGGTACTCTTTCTTCTGGATGGCGGTCAGGGCGTTGGGGTCGTCGGTGACGGTGTCGAGCAGATAATCGGCGACCGCTTCGAGCCGCGGCACGAGATTTTTCTTTTTCCGCATGCGCATGGGTCAGACCCCCTCCTTTCCCTGTTTTGTGAAAAGTATTTTAGCATAAACCACGTGGAAATCCAATAACGTGGAAAAAACTCTTGCAAAGTGCGTGTATTGCTGATAATATATTAGGGCATTTAAATCCAAAAGCGGACGGTCCTCTGACGCTCAGCGTGTATGAACGTTCTGATTCTCAAGGAGGAATAACACATGGACGCACTGAAAATCATGACCGAAGGTATGGTCAAGGAAGAGCAGCCGGTTCTGAACATCGGTGATACCGTCAGAGTCGACGTTCGCATCAAGGAAGGCAGCAGAGAAAGGATCCAGGCTTTCGAAGGCACCATCATCGCCAAGAGAGGCTCCGGAGTTTCCGAGACCTTCACCGTTCGCCGTGTTTCTTACGGTGTCGGTGTCGAGAGAGTGTTCCCGGTCAACTCCCCGAACGTGACCAAAGTCACGGTCGTCCGCTCCGGTAAAGTCCGCAGAGCGAAACTGTATTACCTGCGCGACCGCGTCGGTAAGGCTGCCAAAGTCAAGGGTACGGTCTGATCCGTCACCCTTCATGGTGAACCAATCAGAAGGAGACCTTTCGAGGTCTCCTTCTTTTTATTTTATTTATAGTGGATATTAAAGCGTTTTTTTGGTAGAATATCACGGATAATAGATTCCTGTAGAAAAAGGGGGGAAGAGTATGAAGATCCAGTACCGAGCCGTCGATGTTTCCGGTACCGAGGCGACACCGCATCCCGCGGAAAAATATTTCGACTTCGTCGCGACCGTCGCCGGCGCCATTGCAGCCGTCATGCTCATCCTCACGTTCCTGTTCCGGGTCGTCACTGTTGACGGGCACTCCATGGTGCCGAACCTGCAGCACGGCGACCGGCTCATCACGACGGATGTCACCACCCGCTACGAGCGGGGCGAGATCATCGTCATTTCCAGAGCCGATGACGATCCGCTCGTCAAACGGGTCATCGCCGTCGCCGGCGACACCATCGACTTCCAGAACGGCAGCGTGTATCTGAACGGTCTGCTGCTCGACGAACCCTACATCGACCAGGAGACCTACGACGTCTCCCCGGGTCCGCCGGACTTCCCGCTCACGGTCCCGCGCGGCTATGTGTTCGTCATGGGCGACAACCGCGGCAACTCCCTGGACTCCCGCTCCTATGAAGTGGGGCTCGTGGATACTCACCGCATTTTAGGAAAAGTACTGGTCCATCTCTCAAATTCGGAGGAATGATATATGAGTCTGTTCAAGAATAAGAGCCTGGCGGAAGATCTGGCACAGGCGGAAGAAACCTACAGCGAGGCCGCACAGGCCATCGAAGTGCTGGAAGAGGCGGCCGTCGAGGGCGAACTGAATCTCGACGCGGAACTCGAGAAGATCGAGGCGAAGGCTGCGTCCGACACCGGGGCCTTCGTGGAGAAGACCTCCCGCCGCAAGGCCGTCGAATTCACCTATGAGTTCGTCAGCGTCCTCATGGTGGCCGCGGTCATGACCGCCATCCTGTTCACGTTCCTCTACCGGTTCTCCGGCGTCGTGGGCGAGTCCATGGAGCCGACGCTCCACTCGGGCGACTGGGTCTTCCTGTCCCAGATGGAAGACACCGACCCGCGCTACGGCGACGTCGTCGTCATCTCGCAGGAGAACGCGTACCACGAGAACATCATCAAGCGCGTCATCGCGACCGAAGGGCAGATCATCGACATCAACTATGACAACGGAGACGTCATCGTCAACGGTCAGATCCTCGACGAGCCCTACATCAACAACGAGACCATCAACTCCTACGATATGTCCCTGCCCCTGATGGTGCCGGAAGGGCACTGCTTCGTCATGGGCGACAACCGTCAGAACTCGATCGACTCCCGTTCGACGGCCATCGGACTCATCGACAACGATTACATCCTCGGCATCGCCAAACGGGCTTCCACCCCGAACGGCATCGTCGACCTGGAGCTCCCGGAGGGTTAAATGCCTGACTTTCAGAAACAGACCGTCCAGTGGTTCCCGGGCCATATGGCCAAGACCCGCCGGAAGATCAAAGAGAGCCTGCCTCTGGTGGACGCCGTCGTCGAGATCGTCGACGCCCGCATCCCGGAGAGCAGCCGCAACCCGGAGCTGGACGACATCACGTCCGGCAAACCGAGGATCATCCTTCTCAATAAGTCGGATGTCGCCGACCAGAATGCCACCCGTGCCTGGATGGACTACTTCCAGAGCAGGGGTGCTTTCGTCCTGTCGGTCGACTGCCGGACCGGAAAAGGCCTGAACGGCTTCGTACCGCTCGTCCGCAAAGCGCTCGCGGAGCGCATCGCCCAAAACGAGGCGAAGGGCATGAGCGGCCGCCCGCTGCGGCTCATGGTCGTGGGCATCCCGAACACGGGCAAGTCCTCGTTCATCAACCGCATGAGCTCGAAGTCGAAACTGCAGGTCGCGAACCGTCCCGGCGTCACCCGCTCCAACCAGTGGGTCGTCTGCGGAGACGGCATCGAACTCCTCGACACGCCCGGCGTGCTCTGGCCGAAGTTCGACGACCCGGCCGTGGGCGATAAACTGGCTTTCATCGGGTCCATCAAAAGCGACGTCATGGATGTCGAGACCATCGCGGTCCGGCTCCTTGCCATCCTGAAGACCGACTACACCGACCGGCTCTGCGAGCGCTACAAGGTCGACGCCTCCGTGGCCGACATGGAACCCTACGAGGTCCTTGAGGCCATCGGCCGCAAACGGGGCATGCTCCTGCGCGGCAACGAGGTCGACACGGAGCGGGCCGCCAACACCCTGCTGACGGAGTACCGCAGCGGGAAGCTCGGGAAGATCACGCTCGAGCGGCCGAAAGGATGACGGCATGGCAAAGGAAAAAACGACACCGACTTACGAGCTCGAAGACAGAGGGAGAGCCGAAGGGCTCGCCCGCGTCTGCGGCATCGACGAGGCGGGGAGAGGCCCCCTGGCGGGTCCCGTCTTCGCGGCGGCGGTCGTCCTGAAGCCCGGCACCGACATCCCCGGCCTCAACGACTCCAAAAAGCTCACCGCCAAAAAGCGGGACGAGCTGTTCGACCTCATCCTCGAGGTGGCCGACGACTACTGTGTCGCCTCCGCCACGGAAAAGGAGATCGATGAACTCAATATCCTGCAGGCCACGTTCCTCGCCATGAACCGGGCGTTCGACGGGCTGCGGGTCAAGCCGGACCTCGCCCTCGTGGACGGGAACCGGAACCCCGGCGTGGACGCCGTGGTCGAGACCGTCGTCAAGGGCGACTCCCGGTCCATGTCCATCGCCGCCGCCTCCATCCTCGCGAAGGTCTCGAGAGACCGGTACATGCTGGAGATCGCGAAGCTCTTCCCGCAGTACCAGTTCGAGAAGCACAAGGGGTACGGCACGAAGCTGCACTATGAGATGCTGCAGCAGTACGGCGTTTCCGAGGTACATCGCCAAAGCTTTCTCAAAAACCTCGAAGAACACTTTCACTGAAGACGAGAGGGGAACGCCGCATTGAACAAAAACGGCCTGGGCAACCTCGGAGAGGACTATGCCTGCGAAGTGCTCGAAGGGCTCGGCTACGAAGTCCTCGACCGCAATTTCCGAAGCCGCTTCGGAGAGATCGACATCATCGCCCGCAAGGAGGGCTTCCTCTGCTTCATCGAGGTGAAGACCCGTTCGGAACGCTCGATGGGCCGTCCGGCGGAAAGTGTCACTCTGTCCAAACAGCAGAAGATCATCAAGACCACCGAATACTACATCGTCTGCCATCCCTATCTCGTGGAACGGGAAGGGCTGCAGCCCCGCTTCGACTGCATCGAAGTGTTCGCGAGCAGCGAGGGCAGACCGGTGGCCTATGAATACATCAAGAACGCTTTCACAGCGAATCCATAACGATAGGAGCGCATCCATGCTTTACACCAGCACCCGAAACAACACGCTACGCGTCGAGGCCAGTGAGGCCATCACCCGGGGCATCTCGGAGGACGGCGGCCTGTTCGTCCCGGTCGAGATCCCGCAGCTCTCTCTGCAGGACCTGCAGGAGATGATCCCGATGTCCTACATCGAGCGGGCGAAGAAGGTCCTCTCTCTGTACCTCACGGACTTCACGCCGGAGGAGATCGACTCCTGTGTCAGCGGCGCCTACGCCGAAGGCAAATTCGACTCCGACAAAGTGGCGCCCCTCGTCACACTGGACGAGAAGGCGGAAGTCCTCGAACTGTTCCGCGGCCCGACCTGCGCGTTCAAGGACATGGCGCTCCAGCTGCTGCCTTACCTTCTGACCACCGCGGCGAAGAAGGCGGCTCCCGACAAACAGATCGTCATCCTGGTCGCCACGTCCGGAGACACCGGCAAAGCGGCTCTGGAAGGCTTCAAAGACGTGCCCGGCACCCGGATCCTCGTCTTCTATCCGAGGGACGGCGTCAGCCCCATGCAGAAACTCCAGATGGTCACTCAGGAAGGCGCCAACGTCGGTGTCTGCGCCATCGAGGGCAACTTCGACGATGCCCAGAGCGGCGTCAAAAAGATCTTCACCGACCAGACCGTCGGCGCGAAGCTCGCGGAGAACGGACTCATGTTCTCCTCCGCGAACTCCATCAACTGGGGCCGTCTCGTGCCGCAGATCGTCTACTACTGCAGCGCCTATGCCGACATGCTCGAAAAGGGCAAAGTCGCGCCGGGTGAGGCGATGAACGTCGTCGTCCCCACCGGCAACTTCGGCAACATCCTCGCGGCGTACTACGCGAAGCTCATGGGCGTGCCCGTCGGCAAACTCATCTGCGCGTCCAATGCCAACAACGTCCTCACGGACTTCCTGACGACCGGTACCTATGACCGGAACCGGACGTTCTATACCACGATGTCGCCGTCCATGGACATCCTCATCTCCAGCAACCTGGAACGTCTTCTGTTCCACCTCTCCGGGGAAGACGATGCCGCGGTCCGCGACTGGATGGGCAAACTCGCGGAGACCGGCGTCTACACCGTCTCGGACGAAGTCTTTGCCCAGATCAAAGAACATTTCGCCGCCGGCTGTGCGGACGACGAGACCGTTTCCGGCGTCATCCGGAAGACCTATGAGGAGGACGGTTATCTGTCCGACACCCACACCGGCGTCGCTATCACCGTTTACCGCGACTACTGCGCCGCGACCGGGGACGGGACCCCGACGGTCATCGCCGCCACGGCCAGCCCGTACAAGTTCTCGAAGAGCGTCCTGACCGCCGTCCTGGGTGAGACCCCGGACCTCGACGAGTTCGACATGGCCGGCGCGCTCTCCGACCGGACCGGCGTGAAGATCCCGGCGCCCCTCAGCAACCTGAAAGACAAGACGGTCCGCTTCACGACGACCTGCGCCGCCGACGACATGGAGCAGCAGGTCTACGACATGCTCGGCATCTGAGAGGTGTGACATGGCACTGTTCGCGATGGGCGACACCCATCTCTCAATGGGCACCGACAAGCCCATGGACAAGTTCCCCGGCTGGGAGAACTACGTCTCCCGCATGGAGGAGAACTGGCGGAAGCTCGTGGGGCCCGAAGACACGGTCGTCATCCCCGGAGACATCTCCTGGGGCATGACCTTCGACGAGGTGCGGCCGGACTTCGCCTTCCTGAATGAGCTCCCCGGAACGAAGCTCATCGGCAAGGGCAACCACGACTACTGGTGGTCCACGATGAACAAGATGAACGCGTTCCTCGAGGACGAGGGCTTCGACACCCTGCGGTTCCTCCACAACAACACGTACGTGGTGGGGGACTACGCCATCTGCGGTACCCGCGGATGGTTCTTCGACGACGAGACGCCCCACAGCGAGAAGGTCATCAACCGCGAATGCGGACGCCTCCGCATGGGGATCGACGCCGCGAAAGCCACCGGGAAAGAGCCGCTGGTCTTCCTTCACTACCCGCCGGTGACGACCGACCGGGAGTGCACTCCGATCATGGATGTGCTCCGCGAGTCCGGCATCTCCGTCTGCTATTATGCCCACCTGCACGGCACCGCCATCTCGCGGGCATTCCGGGGCGAGAAGGACGGCATCCGCTTCGATCTCGTTTCCGCCGACTCCATGAATTTCTGCCCGCTGCTGATTTCCCGGTAAAACGGCCGAAAATTTTATGGAAAATCCTTATTCTATGTGGTATAATACGTTAGTTTTTAATAGTACTTGAGAGGAGAACTCCAAACATGAGTCTGAAATCTTCCGAAAAAATCGATACCAATCTCTATGAGCTCGTCATCGACGTAGACGGCGAGACCTTCAACAATGCCATCAACCAGGCATTCCAGAAGCAGAGAAAGAACATCACCATCCCGGGCTTCCGCAAAGGGAAGGCCACCCGCGGCATGGTCGAAAGATATTACGGCGAAGGCGTCTTCTACGAAGATGCGTTCGAGATCATCTATCCCGACGCAGTCGAAGAAGCCGTCAAGGAAGCCGGCATCGAGATCGTCGACAACCCCTTCGACGTGGACTTCAAGGAAGTCGGCAAAGACGGCCTGACCTTCTCTCTGAAAGCCACCGTCAAACCCGAAGTCGAGATCGGCGACTACAAGAGCCTGGAGCTCAAGAAGCCCATCGCCGAAGTCACTGACGAAGACATCGACGCGGAACTCGCTTCCATGCAGGAGCGCGGCGCCCGTTTCGTCGAAGTCGACCGTGAGGCCAAACTCGACGACATGACCGTCATCGATTTCGAAGGTTTCGTCGACGACGTCGCATTCGAAGGCGGCAAGGGCGAAGGCTATGAGCTGACCCTCGGCTCCGGCCAGTTCATCCCCGGTTTCGAAGACCAGATCGTCGGCCACAAAGTCGGCGAGGAATTCGACGTCAACGTCAAATTCCCGGAGGACTATGTCGAAGAGCTCGCGGCGAAAGACGCGGTCTTCAAAGTCAAACTGAACGCCATCAAGGAGAAGCAGCTTCCGGAACTGGACGATGACTTCGCCATGGACGTTTCCGAATATGACACCCTCGACGAGTACAAAGAGCACATCAAAGAGGACCTCGCGAAGACCAAGGCAGACGCTGCCGAGGCAGAGGTCGACTCCCAGATCTTCGAGAAGCTGGCCGGCCTCATCAAAGCCGAGATCCCGGAAGTCATGTTCGAGCATGAAGTCGACAACGCCGTCCAGGACTTCGGATATCAGATCCAGTCCCAGGGCCTCGACCTTCCGACCTACCTCGCCTACACCGGCATGACCGAAGAAGCCCTTCGCGACAGCTTCCGTGAGCGCGCCGAGAACCAGGTCAAGGTCCGCCTTGCCCTCGAGAAGATCGCCGAGCTCGAGAAGTTCGACGTCACCGACGAAGATGTCGACGCTCAGTACAGCAAGCTTGCCGAGCAGTATGAGATGGACATTGAGACCATCAAGAGCATCCTGCCGGCTGAGGATATCAAGAAAGACGTCTCCACGACCAAGGCTCTTGACATCGTCAAGGAGACGGCCACCATCACCGAAGTCGATGCCAACGACTTCATCGCAGAGTCTGTAGCGGAGAAGATCGAAGCGGCAGAGGAGAAGGCCGAAGAGAAGAAACCGGCCAAGAAGACCGCCGCCAAGAAGACGACCGCGAAGAAGGCGGACGACGGCGAGAAGAAACCCGCCGCGAAGAAGACCGCTGCCAAGAAGACGACCGCGAAGAAGGCCGACGACGGCGAGAAGGCACCGGCAGCCAAGAAGACCACTGCCAAGAAGACGACTGCGAAGAAGACCACCAAAAAGGCAGACGACAAGGCAGAATAACGACGCATCATAACAGATGACTGTACTCTTTTCATAAAACAAAATGAAAGATTTGGACAGGCGGCGGGGGAAACCTCGTCGCTTTCCGCAACCAGGGAGGTTTTACAATGCCCTTAGTACCTTATGTCATTGAACAGACCAGCCGCGGAGAGCGTCAGTACGACATCTTCTCGAGACTCCTCGACGACCGTATCATCGTCCTCTCCGACGAGGTCAACGACGCGACTGCCAGCCTGGTCGTCGCACAGCTCCTGTTCCTGGAAGGTCAGGACGCGGAAAAAGACATCCACCTTTACATCAACAGCCCCGGCGGTTCCGTGACAGCCGGTATGGCGATCTACGACACCATGCAGTACATCAAGTGCGATGTCTCGACTATCTGCATGGGCCTCGGCGCCAGCATGGGCGCGTTCTTACTCGCGGCCGGCGCCAAAGGCAAGCGCTATGCTCTCCCGAACGCTGAGATCATGATCCACCAGCCCTCCGGCGGCGCCAGAGGACAGGCGACCGAGATCCAGATCGTGGCAGAGAACATCCTGCGCACGAGAGAACGCCTGAACCGCATCCTCGCCGAGAACACCGGCAAGCCGATCGAAGTCATCGCCCAGGACACCGAGCGCGACAACTTCATGACGGCGGAAGAGGCCCTCGAATACGGCCTCATCGACAAAGTCCTCGACAAGAGAGACTAAACGGAGGGAACCTACATTGGCCAGAAACGACCAGATGAGACTTCGCTGCAGCTTCTGCGGTAAGACGCAGGACCAGGTCGACAAGCTCATCTCCGGTATGAACGACACGTTCATCTGCGACGAGTGCGTAGAGCTCTGTATGGAACTCGTCAACGATGACCTGGAACTGAAGGCGGCACAGAAGCGCCAGCGGGCCCAGAAAAATGCCAAACCCCTGCCGAAACCGCAGGAGATCAAAGCGACCCTGGACGAATATGTCATCGGTCAGGAGCGCGCGAAGATCACCCTGTCGGTCGCGGTCTACAACCACTACAAGCGCATCTTCTGCGGCGACCAGACGGACGTCGAACTCCAGAAGAGCAACGTCCTGCTCCTCGGCCCCACCGGTGTCGGGAAAACGATGCTGGCGCAGACACTGGCCCGGACTCTGGACGTCCCCTTTGCGGTGGCCGATGCCACGACCCTGACGGAAGCGGGCTATGTCGGAGAAGATGTCGAGAACATCCTGCTCCGGCTCATCCAGGCGGCCGACTTCGACGTCGAGCGCGCCGAGACCGGCATCATCTATGTCGACGAGATCGACAAGATCGCCCGGAAGTCCGAAAACCCGTCCATCACCCGCGATGTCTCCGGCGAAGGTGTTCAGCAGGCACTGCTGAAGATCCTCGAAGGGACCGTTTCCAACGTTCCTCCCCAGGGCGGACGGAAACATCCCCAGCAGGAGTTCATCCAGGTCGACACTTCGAACATCCTCTTCATCTGCGGCGGTGCCTTCGACGGCATCGAGAAGATCGTGGAGAAACGCTCCGGCAACGGCGGCCTCGGCTTCGGCGCCGAGATCAAATCGACGAAGGAAATGGAACTGACCGAAGCCATGCAGAACGTCATTCCCCAGGACCTCGTCAAATATGGTCTCATCCCCGAACTCGTCGGCCGTATCCCGGTCCTCACGACCCTCGACGACCTCGACGAAGACGCGCTCGTCCGCATCCTGAAGGAGCCGAAGAACTCCCTCGTCAAGCAGTATCAGGAGCTGTTCCGCATGGACAATGTGGAACTCGAACTGGACGATGCCGCACTCGTTGCCATCGCCAAGGAGACCCTCGAGAAGAAGACCGGCGCCCGCGGTCTGCGCGGCGTCATGGAACGTGTCCTGCAGCCTCTCATGTACGAGAGCCCGTCCGACTACCGGATCGAGAAGATCACCATCACCGAAGACTATGTCCTCGGCAAGTCGGAACCGACGCTCATTCGCAATGAGGCAAGAGAGCAGCCGGCACCGCTTCTGGTGGCTCCGGCCTCTGCCGCTCCGCAGAGGCGCAACCGACGCGGAAACGTCAGTTAAGACTGCACGCGGGACTGCTCCTGAAGAGGGAACAGTTCCGCTTTTTTGACTATATCAACGAACAGGTGGTGAACCACTGAATGGATAATACCGATCGCAACGTCTATGCCATCCCCGTCGTCGCGCTGCGCGGACTCGTCGTGTTCCCGGAAATGGTGCTCCATTTCGACATCGCACGGCAGAAGTCCATCAACGCCATCCATGCGGCGATGGAATACGGGCAGGAGGTCTTTCTCCTGACCCAGAAGTCTCCCGAGACGGAGAACCCCGCCTTCGGACAGCTTTATAAAACCGGCGTCATCGCCCACATCCGCCAGGTCATCGCGGTGCCGGACTCCGACAACCTCCGCGTCATCGTCGAGGGCAGGGAGCGGGCGAAACTGGAGAACGGCTACGACGGCTCGTTCCTCTATGCCGACGTCCAGAAGATCCCGCAAAAGGGCTACGCGAAGAAGGATGAGGAATACGCCCTCGCCCTCATGCGCAAGGTCCGCGACTATTTCAACGACTACGCCGACTACTCGCCGAAGGTGGCGCCGGACGTCATGCTCCGGGTCGTCGATGACGACTCTCCGGGAGGCATCGCCGACTACATCGCCTCCGTGGTGAAACTCGACTTTGCCGAGAAGCAGAAGATCCTCGAGACCCTGCACCCGCTGCGCCGTCTCGAACTCGTCTGCGAGATCCTCGCCCGCGAGATCGACATGCTGAAACTCGAGTCCGAGATCTCCCGGAAAGTCGAGCAGAACGTCGATGACAACCAGCGCGAATACTACCTTCGCGAACAGATGCGCGTCCTCTCCGAGGAACTCGACGGCGGCGACGGCGTCGACGAGATCGACGAGTACCGGAAGAAGATCAACGGCATCAAAAACATCGAAGACAAGTACCGGGACAAGCTCCTCAAGGAGCTGAGCCGACTGCAGAAGATGGGCGGCAACCCGAGTTCCGAAGCCACGGTCGTGCGCAACTACCTCGACGTGGTCCTGGACCTGCCCTGGGACGAGAGTTCCAAAGACAACCTCGACATCGAGAAGGCCCGCAAAGTCCTCGACCGGGACCACTACGGCCTCGACGACGTCAAGGACCGGGTCATCGAGCTGCTGGCCGTCCGCAAACTGGCTCCGGACATCACCGGGCAGATCATCTGCCTCGCCGGACCTCCCGGCGTCGGCAAGACGTCCATCGCCCAGTCCCTGGCGAAAGCCCTCGGACGGAAGTATGAACGCATTTCCCTCGGCGGCGTCCGCGACGAAGCCGAGATCCGCGGTCACCGAAAGACCTACATCGGCGCCATGCCCGGCCGCGTGATGGCCGCCATGACCGATGCCGGCACCAACAACCCGCTCATCCTCTTCGACGAGATCGACAAGATGGGCGCCGACGTCCGCGGCGACCCCGCGTCCGCCATGCTCGAAGTCCTCGACGCCGAACAGAACAAGGCCTTTGTCGACCACTTCGTCGAAGTGCCGTTCGACCTCTCGAAGGTCCTGTTCCTGACGACCGCGAACAACAAGGCGAATATCCCGGCACCGCTCCTCGACCGCATGGAGGTCATCGACCTCTACAGCTACACGGCGGAGGAGAAGTTCCACATCGCCAAACGGCATCTCATCCCGAAGGCCCTGAAGCGCCACGGGATCGAGAAGACCCAGCTTAAGATCACCGATGCCGCGCTGCGCCACATCATCTCGGACTACACGAGAGAGGCCGGCGTCCGGATCCTCGAGCGGAAGATCCACGAGATCTGCCGCAAGACCGCGCTCCGGATCGTCACCGATCCCGAGTACAAAGTCTCCGTCAAAGTGGGCGACCTCGTCGACCTGCTGGGCGTCCCGCACTTCAAGGAATCCACCGAACTCGCCGATGAAGTCGGCGTCACCAACGGCCTTGCCTGGACGTCGGTCGGCGGCGAGATGCTGAAGGTGGAAGCGGCGGTCATGGACGGCAAGGGCCGTCTCGAACTGACCGGTTCCCTCGGCGACGTCATGAAGGAGTCCGCCCGTGCCGCGGTCAGCTACATCCGCACGAACGCGGACAAGCTGAAGATCGAGCCCGAGTTCTACGAGAGCAAGGACATCCATATCCACGTGCCGGAAGGCGCGGTCCCGAAAGACGGCCCCTCCGCCGGCGTCACCATCGCGACGAGCCTTCTGTCCGCCCTCACGGGCTCCAAGGTCGACGGCCATGTGGCCATGACCGGCGAGATCTCCCTGACCGGACGGGTCATGCCGATCGGCGGTCTCAAAGAGAAGACGATGGCGGCTTACAAGGCCGGCATCCGGACCGTCATCATCCCGAAGGACAATGTTCCCGATCTCCAGGACGTCGACGACGTCGTGAAGAAGAACATCGAATTCATCCCGGTCTCCAGCCTCGGACAGGTCTGGAACCGCGCGATCATGAAAGACGGCAACGTTTTATGAGATTTGACAATGTGACCTATGAGGCCTCCTACGGCACCTTCAAGCAGCTTCCGAAGAGCACACAGCCGGAAGTCTGCTTCTCGGGCCGGTCCAACGTCGGGAAGTCCTCACTGATCAACAAAATACTGAACCGCAAGCAGCTGGCCCGCGTCAGCTCGCAGCCGGGAAAGACCATCACCATCAACTTTTACAAAGGCGACGGCATCAAACTGGTCGACCTCCCGGGCTACGGCTACGCGAAGGCCTCCAATGCGGAGCGCGACCGCTGGGGGAAGATGATCAACGGCTACTTCACGTCCGATCGGAACATCCCCCTGGTCGTCCAGCTCATCGACATGCGGCACAAGCCCTCCAAAGACGATCTGCAGATGCTGCAGTTCCTGATGGAGACGAACACCACGTTCATCGTCGCCCTCACGAAGAGCGACAAACTCAACAAGACACAGTACCGGGAAGCGCTCGCCGAGCGCTCCTCGGAGATCGCGCAGTACGGCGCCATCGCCATCGTCCCGTTCTCCGCCAAGACCGGGGAAGGGGCGGAGACCATCCGCCAGTTCATCGCCGATTCCGTCAAGTATGTTTCGTAGTTTAACACTTTACAACGCGAAAAAATAATGTTAGAATGACATTTACAGAAAATGCTTACGGGAGGACGAACCATGACGGAAAAACTGAAAGACGCCAACATGGATTTCTTATTCGACTCGATCCTGAAACTGGAGACCCGGGAAGAGTGCTACAAGTTCTTTGAGGACCTGTGCACCGTCAATGAACTCAAGTCCATCTCCCAGCGGGTCGTCGTCGCGAAAATGCTGACGGAAAAACGCGTGTACAGCGACATCGTTGCCGCCACCGGCGCGTCGACCGCCACCATCTCCCGCGTCAACCGTTCCCTGAGCTACGGGGAAGGCGGTTACGACATCGTGTTCGAACGCTTAGAGAAAGGCGAATGACCACTTCTTTATGAGTAATCTTGTCCGTTGCATCGATCCATCCGGACAGCTGACCTGCATGGCGGCCGACACGACCGCCATGGTACGGGAAGCAAAACGGATCCACCAGACATCCAATGTATGTACGGCGGCCCTCGGCCGTCTCCTGACTGCAGCCTCTTTCATGGGTATCACCCTGAAG
>JAEIGA010005821.1_pt1 | contig 18782 bp, 11 predicted proteins | sample 9270691 | NCBI WGS metagenome assembly JAEIGA01 (sample SAMN17057246, study PRJNA624740) | gut metagenome | biome: biome; isolation source: fecal sample | host: Bos grunniens | place: China: Xizang | collected 2019 | reverse complement strand
GAATGAGGAAGACAAAACTGCCTCCATCCTTCAAAAAGAAGACGATAATGTGAGCGAGGTTATAATTCCGTCGTTTATTAATGACAATGGTAATACGTATGTTGTAACAAGCATCGGACATCATGCTTTTGCTTACAACTACTGTTTTTCTTCTATTACTTCTATATTTATTCCTAATACTATTACGGATATTGGAGAAGAAGCTTTCGGGGGGCAACTATCTCTTAGGTCGATTATCATTCCTAATAGTGTCACAAATATCGGAAAATTAGCATTTTGTGGATGTTCATCTATCATTTCCATAAGGATTCCAAGCAGTGTGGAAAATATAGGAGAACAAGCATTCTCTTATTGTAATTCATTATCGTCAATAGTAGTTGATGCCCAAAACCAGCGATACGATAGTAGGGATGAATGTAATGCCATTATTGAAACAAAAACAAATATTTTAATTGCAGGATGCTATAATGCCATTATCCCCAATAATGTAATAGGTATAGGGAATTATGCCTTTTCAGGTTGCGATTCTCTAACATCTATTACTATTCCAAACAGTGTCACAAGCATAGGACATCACACTTTTAGTAGTTGTGAAAAAATTACAGATTTAAAACTCCCCAATAGCATAATAAGTATAGGACACGCTGCTTTTGTAGCCTGTTATTCACTAACTGATATTATTCTTCCTTGTAATATTACTAGTATTGAGCAATCAACATTTCAATATTGTTCATCTCTTGGCTCTATCAATTTGCCCAATAGAGTAAAGACAATAGGAAAAAGAGCTTTTGATGGTTGCTCTTCTTTAAGCCATATCGAACTGCCTCAAAGTCTATTAAGTATTGAAATGGAAGCATTCGGCCATTGTATTTCTCTGAATGAAATCGTTATTCCAAATAATGTAAATAACATAGCATGGTGGGCTTTCGTTGGCTGTACTTCTTTGACTAAAATTAATATTTCGAGTAGCCTAAAAGGTATAGAATCTAATGTATTTCATAATTGTTCTTCACTAAGATCTATAAATCTTGACAATAATATAATGTATATTAGACATGGTGCTTTCCATAATACTGCTCTTTATAATGATGAATCAAATTGGGATAATGGTGCACTATATATAGGTAATTGCTTAATAGAAGTTAAACATGACGCTATAAAGGAACGATTCGTAATTAAGGAAAATACCCGGTTGATCGCTTGCGCAGCCTTCCCGACTAATTCTAATCTTAAATTTTTGACTCTTCCAAATAGTGTAACTTGCATTGGAGATTGGGCATTCTCTTCTTGTTCTTCTCTAGTTTCTATTATTATGTCTGATAATATACAAAGATTAGGAATAAATATTTTTGATAATTGCCAATCACTACAAGCGATTTGTATACCGAAAGGAAGAAAGGAGACATATTGTACCATGGGTTTGGAGAAATATTGTGATTTTATTCTGGAAGGAGAGTACATGGAACAAGAAGTTGATGGTATCAATTATTGTTTAAATAATTATACATTAACTGCAGAAGTCATTAAAAGAGAAGGAGGATACGTTGGTACCATAATTATACCATCACATGTCGTGTACAATAAAACTACGTATGTTGTCACAAAAATAGAAGGTATATTGATCAAAGAAGATTTTTCTTATATTATTGGACCATTTGTAGATTGTCCTGAACTTATTTCTATTGTTATTCCCAATACGGTTTCATATATTGGTGAAGATGTTTTCAGCAAAAGCATTTCGCTATCCTCTATCAAAGTAGCTCCTAATAATCCTCAATACGATAGCCGTAATAATTGTAATGGAATAATAGAAACCTCTACAGATACGATGATTGCAGGTTGTAAAAACACAATTATACCCAATAATATTAAAATAATTGCAAGTGGTGCTTTCAATTCTACTCCTCCTGCTATTATATTCCCGAAAGGATTATATAGAATATGCGGTGGCGCTTTTGCAGAATGTTCACAACTAAATACAATACACCTGCCAGATTCTCTACAATTAATAGAAGAAATGGCGTTTTCGTGCTGTGAAAATCTTTCGACTATTGAATTTGGAAATGGGTTACAACATATTGGGAGCGGCGCATTTGAGTGTACTGCTATAACTTCTCTTATTTTACCAAATAGTGTTAATTTTCTAGGAGATTTTACATTTGCAGGTTGTACATTGCTTAATTCGATTACTTTGTCAAAAAATATAACAAACATTGGTAAAAGTGTTGTTGATAATTGTGATTCACTCCAAATAATCCGTGTCCCTAAAGGCAAAAAAGAAGAGTATTGCAAACTGGGATTAGAACCTTATCGTGACCTACTCCAGGAACCTCAAGAAGAGGAATATACCATTCTTCTCAATATAGCAAAAGGTTATGAGTTAGGAATTGGCATGCCAAAGAATATAGCACAAGCAGTTCTTCTTTACAACCAAGCAGTTGAAAAAGGTTGTGCTGAAGCAGCATACCATTTAGGGGAATTATACGAAAAGGGAGAAAACCTACCACAAGATTATCATCAGGCGATTGATTGGTACGCAAAGGCTGAAGCACTATTTCATCCATCAGCATCCATTCGAAGAAAGAAATGTGAGCAACATATCCATGAAGAAGAACAGCGTCAACGGCTACTCCAACAAGAGACTCAAACGAAATATCAGCAATTACTTACTCCGACATATCTCTTCTTCGACACAGAATGCAACGGACTGCCACAATTCTATGACATGGATGTACGTATGACAAACAACTGGCCAAACGTCATCCAACTAGCGTGGATTGTTACAGATGAGCAAGGCAATGTACTTAAACGCAAAAGCCATATTATTACTCCTGAAGGTTTTGAAATTAATGATAATGTTGCTAATCTTACTGGCATTACCACTTCACGAGCTATGCGTGAAGGTATAGAGTTAACAACCGCACTATCCGATTTCATGTCTGATGTCAATAATGCTCAAATGCTCATCGGACATAATATTGATTTTGACATGAAGGTTGTTGGCTGCGAATTATATCGCAATGGAATGGATTATGAGAGTTTGTTGAGCAAAAAAACATTGTGCACCATGAAGCGCAGTACATATTTCTGTGCTATCCCTAACCCACGTGGTAAGTTCAATGACTATAAATGGCCCAAACTCGAAGAGCTCTACCGTAAACTCTTCAATCGCCCCTTAAACAACGCCCACGACGCCCTCGCCGACATCACCGCCACCAAAGAATGCTACTTCGAACTGCGTCGTTTAGGAGTGGTATAGAAAATGTAATAAGTCAGTCTGATCTTTAGAGGAAAATAAACTGAATTAAATTATCTTACTATCATGGAATATACAAACGAACAAAAAATGGCAATATCCAAAGTTTTATTGGATATATTAAGTATTGATGAACTTGTTGACTCTCGCGAAACAATGTACTTTGAAACTTTAAAGGAGAAACTACACTTAACAGCACAAGATCATTACGAGATTCTTCAATTAAATACTTTAAAGTGTTTGAATATAATAAAAATCATGACTGAGGAGCAGAAAGTAGAGTTCGTGATGATGATGCGCCAAATGATTATAGCAGACAGGTATATTGATCCTAGCGAGGCAACATCTTTTTATAACATTTGCGAGTTGATCAAAATTAATGGAATAGGTCTGACTATCAACTAACAATGTAAATATTATTTGTTATGGATAATTTCTCATCTTCAAACGAAGGATTCATTCAAAAACTGCAACGAGAGCGTGTAGATTATAATCATGCATCTCAAGTTCGTACTCTTGCTAAGTCCTTAATCCAATTGTCTGTTGGTATATATACTGAACCAGAGAGGTTTGTATATGAATTACTTCAAAATGCAGTTGATGCATTTGTGGATGTAAACAATGATTCACTGGAGATACTTATAAAAGTAGAACCAGGCAAATTTGTTTTTATGCACAATGGTAAAGCCTTTAGCGAAAAAGATGTTGAGGGAATATGCGATGTTGGCAACGGAACAAAAGCAAGTGATAGTAAAAAAATTGGTTACAAAGGCATTGGTTTTAAATCTGTATTCATGCCATCGGTAAGCAATGTTAGTATAATTAGCGGAGAGTTTTGCTTTGAATTTGACAAACAAAAAGCTTTTTCACTAATGCCTAAATTCCCTCAAAGCGAAGGAGAACTTAGTTTAGATGATATTCCTTGGCAGGTAATTCCTGTTGATGCTCCGCATCTTAGCGAATTGAACGAGTTGGGATTTAATGTTATTACTATAGTCCATACTGAAGAAGCTGAAAAAATTGGAAATAGAGTAGAAAATTTATTTTCTGATTTACAGTTTTTGCTATTTTTAAGCAGCAAAAATGTTACCATTCGCTTTGAAAAAAATGGGCATCACATTTTGAGTGTCGGTAAGACACAAACCACAAAAACAGATGACAATATAAAATATATTACGCTATATAAGAATCAACAACCTCAAAGCGAATGGATGCTATACTCCGAGGAGATAGCTGTACAACCAGAAGTAAAATCTGCGATAGAAAATGATTTCAATACGCCCAATAAATTAAAAGGTGCGGACTGTGTAGAAATTTCGTTTGCTGTTAGCATAAATGATAACGAAGTTATTCCGTTAAAAGGGACCACCTTGTTTACATTCCTTCCTACTTCATACAAAGGATTACGTCAGCCATTTTTGGTGAATTCTAATTTCATTACGGATGCAGGTCGTCAGCAACTGCATCAAGAAAGCGAATGGAATAAACTTATATTCAAAAATATTCCTGAAATATATCTTCATTTCGTTTCAAAATTCTCAAAAAAATACGCCAACTATCCTGAGGTTTTACCATCAATTTATCCTGATAATGATACACTAGTTACAGAATATCGAAACGAATTAAAAAATGCTTTTGACACTGTAGCTTTTGTTCCTAATTGCACTGGAGAGCGATTGCTAAAACTTAGCGAAGTATTAGTTGATAAAACAGGTATTTCTAATGGTATTATTTCCACGGAAAAAGTTTTGAATTACTTTAATGAAAATAGCAATGTGCAATTTACGGCAGCCAACCTTGTGGATAATGAGGGGATTGTAGAATATGCTCACAATTATATAACCATATTTGATAGGAAAGAATTGCTTCAATTCCTTGCTAAGAGATCAAATATTGCAGATATATCCATTCCGGATGATATCAAACTGATTAAATTTTTACATGAATATTTTCATACTTCACAAGATAGTACTGCATCTCACGTTGAATCTTTATCAGACTTGTCAATTCTGTATGACACTGAAGGCAAACTCCGTCGATTTAACGAACTGTTCTTCCCGTCAAATTATCAAGAACAAAATAGGGAGGTATCAGATGTCGCTATATTAGATGAAGAAATTTATGATAGCATCAAAGATGACTCTTCAATAATCGAATGGTTGGTTGCTCTTGGAGTGCGCGATTTATCTAATGACTCTTTCATAGACTATATTCTTTCAAACCCTGATTACATCACTCTCGAAAATGCGTTGTCTATTGGACGCTTCCTGTTCTCTGCTTGGAAACAAGAGAATTTCCTAGAAGACTCTTCTAAAGCAAAGAAGATGACGAATTTGCATTTCTTAACGAAAGACGGTCAACTAAAACCCATATGTACTCTATATATCGGTACAATCTATCGTCCAGATGATGATATGGAATCTGTTTGTCAACAAGCAGAATTATATGTGTCTGATGAATATCCTGAGCATCAAGATATCGACGATTGGGCATTTTTCTTGAAGAAATGTGGAGCTATTCATAAAGTAGGCATAGCAACTAAAGATTCTACTCAAAGCGAACTTGGTTGCAGTTTCTTACAAATCACGGAAAATGCATTCCGTGATTGTCCACGTCCATATAATCCTTATAGGGGATATTCTGGATATAGTAATCCCATTTGCTCTATTCGTTTTAAGGTATCTTATTTTACTTTTGTAGATTATAAAAATCCTAATTATTACTTAGATAAATTCATTTTCTCAAAAGTATTGTCAACAGAACGCGACCAATGGACCACCATAGATAAAATTTATGGTAGGGTTAGTTGGTGGGGATATAGAGTTGAATGTGACTTGTCAACATTTGCTCCTTATGAATATACAAGCCGTTATAGTTCATTTCTTGAGTACGTAATAGCAAACGAACAGAAGTTCCCAACATCTCAAGGATCGTCTTTGTTGCCATCAGAAGTCTTTATTAATACATCTAGAATCGTAGAATTAGCAGGTCAATATCTGCCTGTTTTAGCAATTGATGCTCAAGTCCATGATAGTTGGAAGGCCATTCTTCCTTTTAGACAACACTTGGAAATAAGTGACCTCTTGACAATTTTGCACGAAATATCCATTTCTACAGATGACGACAAGGATTCTAAGAAAGAACGCATCTCCAAAATATATCGCGAAATTATAGATCGAGATATGCAAGGGGCTCAGGAAGTCATAGAATGGGGAAGAACTCATAAGATTCTTTCGCAACCAGGGGAGTTCCTTCCTGCAAATATGTTAACCTATATAACTGTAGAAGGATTTAGTAATACTGGAAATAAAGTTGATTGTGTAAAAGTAGGTAGAGAATATCGTGATAAATTACTTGTACTGTTGAAATCGTTTGGAGTTAAAGTAATTACACATAACGATATTAGTACAACATTCAACAATCCTGTTGAAAATGATGATCTTAAAACGCTACTGACAAGTAAGTTGCAATACATAGCAATGCTGCAAAATAAAAGTAAGTTGGAGTTTGAAGAAAAGAAGGAAGAATTACGAAGAAAAATCTTAGAGACCCATTTTTACAAGTGCGATTCTATTTCATTAACATATGGTGAGGATAACGATATTATTTCCAAGGCTACATTTACGAAAGGTGACAGTTTCTATTACACAGGAAATATAACTCTAACTCTCATAGAACCTTTATTATCACCCTTGTCTAATCATTTCAATTTAGGAGGTAATGAAAGTAAATTAATGGTGATCCTGTTGACTTCTGACCATCAATCACTTGTTGATTATCTTAAAGATTGTGGATTTGATATAAGTATGTTGACCATGCCTGCAGTTCCATTTGATGGTTCTGCTGAAATTGGTGGTGTCATATCGAATGCTCCTATGACACAGCAGCAAATTATAGAGAACAATGAGGCAAAAACTCTTGTCTTGGGGCATTTAGCACATCAAGGGTTTAACGTTGCTAATACTATCGAAGAATATTCTTTGGTACATGGAGTTACCAAAGATGGGGTAGATTATCCATTAGTTGTAAAAAGTGCTAAAAATTATCATCATCAATTGCATATTAATCCATCAGAATGGCAGCAATTATTCAGGCCTAATTCGATGCTCTGGGTGCACTTGGGAAATCGGGTTATAGTTCCTATTAAAGCCTATGAGTTATTTACTTATCAAGACAAATTAACTCTGTCATTTGACACTGTCAATGTCATGATGGATGATCGAGTTGATAAAATTATGCAAGTGATGCGTTATTTCAATAATGTACACCTAAATTTATCAACATTAATTCCTGATACAAGACGAGCAGATAATTTGGATGAATACTCTTTTCACTCTAATAATGTGTCCAATAGTGATTTGGAAGAAGATACAGACTTTGATATATAATATATAATCTATAAATATGCTATACTCAAGACAAGAACATCACCTCTTTCTAGAGGAAGAATTGCGAGCACAAACAGACTTATTTAACCAAAAGTTGAATACATCAGCTTCTTACTTATTGTTTGAACGCGAGGAAGTTTTTGTGGCTAAGTTTGTTAAATTCCATGATGGTGAACTAATCCTTAAATTCAATAACTGCAGAGGTGTTCCGAGAAAAGGTGAATATTTATATTGTTTTACATCTCCAAAGGAGTACCATAATTTCAACAATTGGGCATCCCTTACTTATGGAGATTTGCTGCGAAACAAAGGGTGTGCTACTGAATTAGTATGCATTTGGCAATCCACCTTAAGGGAAGACCCCAATTATTGTCTTGTTGGGTTTCGAGGTGCCGAACTTGAGTTCGCGCAGCATATTGATGGACATTCAGGAGCTATTCTTATTTTAGGTCCTAATGTCCCTCCATATCAATATATTAGCAATTTACAGAAAATCACGAAGAATTACAATGATGCTTATAATCATTTACTTGAAGGCTCATGTGACATCAAATGTAATGATTTCTATCCATTATCTACAAAGGATTCAATATCAGATTTTTTGTTAAAGCAATTGTTTTTATCAAAGTCTGTAGTTCTGCAGGGCCCTCCTGGAACTGGTAAAACATATCAAATAGCTAAGCTATGCAAGGAGTTATGTGATCAAGGTCTATCTGTTCTTGTTACAGCTCTTACAAACCGTGCATTGATGGAAGTTGCCAGCAAAGAAGACTTATCTTCCTTACTGCAAGATGGAAAAGTTTTCAAAACCAAGTTATCAGTTGATGAAGCCAAAGAACTTCCACATTTGCAAAATACTAAACAACTTATGCCTCAATCTGGGCATATTATGTTATCTACTTTTTATGTGACGAGTGGCGAAGCCTGCGAAATCCATTCTGAACAACATTTTGACGTTGTTATTGTGGATGAGGCAAGTCAAGCATTATATGGAATGCTTGTTGCAGCCAAAATATTAGGTAAACACACTTTATTTGTAGGTGACCCAAATCAATTACCACCCGTCGTATGTATAAATGCAGATCGCGTAGCACGTCGAAACTACCAATTTTACATCAATGGTTTGGCGTCTATTCTCAATGTCGAAGCAATCCCTGCATATTCATTAACAGAAACAAGACGCTTACCCGCAAGAGCAGCAGAATATACAAGTTTGTTTTATCCTAATAAACTATCGTCCAAATCTGATGACATAAAATTAATGTTCCCAGAATTAGATGGAAATGTAGGTGCCGTGCTAAATGCTCAAGGAGGACCCACATGGTTAAAAACGGATTTGGATTTGGGAAGTAAGAAACCGCAACCTGCTCTACTGTTGGCAACAATGATAGTTTCTGCCTTACTTACTGTAAAAGATAAATTACATATTTCTGTACTATCTTTTTATGTAGAAACGACCAAAGCTATTCAAAAAGCCATCTATCAGTCAATCGGCAATGCTAACAACCTATTAATTGATACTGTTTCTAGGATACAAGGGCTAACAACCGACATCGCTATTTATGTTATCCCAAATACTGGATACACATATTCGCTTAATAGATGCCTATTTAATGTTGCAACAAGTCGGGCACGAAGACATACAATTATTATCTCTGACAAAGGTATACTAATGGATGATATCAGCTGCGGTATTGATAAAGATGTGATTAACTATTTCAAAATGTTGAATGATACTCAATCATTCTATATTCCTGTTAAGAAGACAAACAATGCTCTTCTGTTGGAAGATGTGGCTACAGATATTGACACTATTGCAGAAGAACAAAAATCAAATGATTCTACATCAAAAACAAATGAAGCCATTGATGTCTGCAATAATGTTGTCCAAGAGATTCCAGAAGACACCAAAGAAGAAACAGAAGATGTTACTCCAGAATTTATTCCTATTGAAGTGCCAAAAGTAGAAGTTAAAGTGGTCGGAAAAATTGATTTATCTCAATTTGAGCTAAAACGAAAGAAAAATCCAATTGCGCACGGTGTCCCTATAATTATAGACACAAATGTATTCGTAGATGAACCTGATATAATTAGTAAAATAGACTCAGCGAATAGTATTATTGTTTCTGCAAAAGTGATTGATGAACTAGATAAATTAAAAGTTACTTTGTCAGAGGAAGATCGTTCAAGGGTACAGCGTGCATTGAAAAATATCAATTATGCTATGGATAAACGAGATATTACGTTTGAGATTGCGAATACACGCTTACTGCCTCGCGACTTTGACTATCGTTCTCCTGATAACATGATATTGGCAGTTGCCCTAAAATACAAAGATGACAAACCAATCTTATTAACATCCGATAATGGTTTGCAAATAAAGGCTAAAGCGGTAAAAATCTCAGCAATGTCACTAAAGAACTTTTTGCAGACTAAGAATAAAAGTAATAATTATGATGTCTTCATTAGTTACTCCACCCTAGATTACTTAGATAATAGCAATAATATTATCCCAGGAAACATTATTACGCAAATTCAGCAAGAATTGAAAAGAGCTGGGATAAGTTATTGGATTGATAAAGAGAAACTAATTGGTGGCGAATCTTTTCCAAAACGAATAGCACAACAGATACGTGATTCAAAAGTGGTTCTTTTTATTTCTACGATTAATTCGAATCAATCGGATTGGACAATGAATGAAATTGCAACAGCTAGAGAGTATAATAAAAAAATCATACCATTTAGATATGACGAATCTCAATATTCACCATCCAATATGATTTATTTAGCAGGTATTCAATATATCTGTTACCCTAATAATCCAAATGCTCTAAAACAATTGATTGCAGCAATTCATGACACATTTGATAATACGTCAAATTAATAATTACTGCAATAAAACTGGTAATGCTTATGCATCAAAAAACACCACGCTATCACATATTCCTCTCCTATCGCCGTGAAGACGGCAAGGATATCGCGCGACTGATTAAAGAATCACTTGTGCGCAAAGGCTATCGTGTATTCCTCGATCTTGATGAACTACAAGACGGGGTATTCGATAGTCGTATCCTGGATGCAATCAATAGTGCACCGATCTACATGCTAGTCATGACAAAGCAATGTTTCAATCGTTGTGCCAATCCACAAGACTGGGTACGCCAAGAGATAGAATATGCAATTGCCAAAGGCAAGACGATTATTCCACTCAATATAGACAGCGAGTTTGAACGTTATCCCACTGATATGCCCGTTCATCTACAACATGAGCTTTCCGTATATCAGTATTCGGCAATAGATACAAAGCAACTATACCAAGAATCTATTAATAAATTGGAAGTGGAGCGAATACAACCTGTTCTGGCCGCTATGCGTCCAAACTGGAAATTATGGATTCTCTTTATTATATTTCTCTTAGGAATATTATTATTTGGCGGATACTATTACTTCAACAATTATCGCCCAATACATTTAATAGAATTGGGAGATGCTCGCTTGCAGAAAGATAGCACAACGCGGAGTGACACAATTCAAGCTATTGACTATTATCAAAAAGCCATTGCTGCTGGTAATATTCGAGGATATGGTAAAATAGGAACCATATATTACAAAAGTTTAATATTAGACGATCGTGGGCGCTATGCTAATAATGATACGGCTATCATGTATTTTCAGAAAGGTGCATATGCAGGTGACGGATATGCTCAAGTTCGCTTAGCACTTTGTTTAAGATCCGGACTAGTAGCTGGTGCCTTTACCCATAATACTGACTCTGCATTATATTGGGCAGAAACAGCCTACAATAACAAATATTATGAAGCCGCTGCTACACTCGCTTTAATGTATAGATATGGAGATGGAGTTGAAAAAGACATCAAGCGAGCTGAAAAATTATACAGAGAAGCCCTTAAAAACGGAGACATATACGATGATGTAAAAGATGAACATTTCACTGCCACTACCCTTGGTAACATATTGACAAAAAAGAAAAACGAAAATTACGATTATGTAGAAGGGTGTAAGTATTTACTAGAAGCCTATGAACATGGAGATGTAATGGCCCAATGGGGGTTACACATGAATAAATATTTGGTATTTGCCCCCCATATTGATAGTGTTACCGACTCTGATGTCAGAATTACTGCGGTTATGCACGATCGTAAAGATACCTTACAAATACATTGTGAGTATTACAATAGTTCATATATGATTAACGGGTGGATGCGAATAAATAGCAATGCATACGTCGAGAATGCATTTACTCAAGAACGTTATCCTATTTCTAATTTGCAAGGCTGCAAATTTTCCCCTGACACAACAAGTGTGAAGTGGTTGGATACACATAAATTTGTATTGTTATTTGCAAATGTACCAGATACGATTACTAAAATCAATTTCTGCGAATCTGACACATCAGATTGGAAATTTTATGGTATAGATTTATCTGCAAAAAAACATATTGAAGGATTTCAATGGGATACAACCATATGGAAAAATCCACCATATTAACATCATAGGAGAAATCCTCCACAACTGATTTACAAAACTCTAATCCATGTTTTGACAAGTCTAAAAAAGAAAATAAATGCAAAAGCGTAAAAATTACGCAAATAATTTGGTCATATCAAAAATTTGTTGTAATTTTGCAACCGAAACAAGCCAATAGGTTAATTCATTAGTGGCATATCTAAAGAGATGCAAGGTATTGCTAATAATAAAAAAAAGCATCTCTAACTTTTTTATTAAATATCATAGTATGACATATCTTTTAATTGTTATTTCGATTTTAGTTGTGGGCATTTTGTTTTGGATTCTTGGATCCAAAAAGGATAATAACGAGACGGTGTCCGATAGAAGGACAACGATTTCTTCTTCAGCTTATGATGAAGCAATGAAAGATGTTGCTAGCAAATTTACAAAGGTTGACGCACTTGCTCGCAGTGTATTATCCTGGGCGCAAGGTGAAGAGTTGTATGACTGGAATTGGATCTATAACAGCATAAAAGTGAACGCCGAGGAAGTGGTTTTCGATTATGATGTATGCCCAATTTGTAATAGTCCACTCGTAAAGATATTACATAGAAACATTAATTACGAGGTATTATTGTTATGTCAAAATTGTAAGTCCCAATTTGATATAAACAAAAAAAAGTTGGTCAAGGCTCAAAATATTCCTACCAATAGTACCCAGAATAATACAACAAAGATACTAATTGATGATTATAACAATTTACCCGATGATTTAAAGGCGTATTTTGAAGAATGCTCACCTAAAACGCCTTTTTTGATTACTGCATTGAATAAATTAGGAGCCACCGTTAGTTATGTGAATAATAATATTGATGATGATTTTTTCTTGATTGAGTACCTCGGCAAGTCATTTGTGATATGGGTAACGGGAAATTTTATTATTCATTATCCGCATTGGTATAGTATAGAGAAAAATCAATTTACAGATGAGATTATTTCAATTATCCAAAATCAAAATCAGAATTCAAGGGTATGCTCTTATTGGTTAGGTGATAAATATCAAATAATAGATAAAGCGTACAATTTGTCCTCAAACATAGTCGTTGATTTTTCGGGAGATGTACAAGATTTTTCAGAGTACCTAAAGTGTCATTTGGATAATCTCATTAAATCATCTGAATCAGTAATTCATGCCATAGAAACTCGTAATCAACAGTTAGATTCTAATTGCCCATCTCCTCAACTCCCAAATGATTTTATTTCTATCCTTGAAACAAATAATTTGGATAATGTAAAGCAGGACGAAGATGGTAATGTACATTTTGTTTTCCAAGAAAAGGAAATGTATGCTAGAGCCATAGAAGATGATTATATTCGACTTTTCTATCCATATATACACCTTCAAAATGTAGGTGAAGAAAGTTTGGTAGATGCCGATAGTGGTGATTCTATGGCATTACAACTACAATATAATAATATGATTTCTGTTTATAAATGTAGTTATAATAAGCGAGAATCTGCTACATATGATGTCTGTCTATATGTTGACATTAAATCTTCTGCACTTCAACAAATAGGGGCAATTCTCTCTTACTACCATAATTTTTCAGAAGGTTTATTTATGGATATTATATTCGCTGCGGAAGATGCCATAGATTATATTAATAGCCGAACTATCCCTCAGGTATATAATTTCAAATAACGACATTGTAAAATGACGTCTTATATCTGATCTAAGGATATACGCACTCACCTTAACTATTATGACTCAATACATAGCAGACATCGACCATTATGACCAAATCATTGCGCAACTACCCAAAACAAGAAGACTTCTTTGGATAGCAACTGCTGATTTGAAGGATCTTTATGTTAAGAAAAACGCGCAAACCGTTGTTCCTCTATTGCAGATTCTCAATGACTTGGTCAAGAAAGGTGTGGAGGTGCGATTGCTACATGCAAAAGAACCAGGACCTGCTTTTCGGGAAGACTTTGATAAGTATCCTGCCCTCTGGGGTGGTATGGAACGCCGCCTCTGCCCAAGAGTACATATGAAAATCGTTGTCATGGACAGCAATGTGGTTTATATTGGTTCGGCAAATCTCACAGGTGCTGGCATGGGAATGAAGTCTGTTGCAAACCGCAATTTCGAAGCGGGAATCATAACCGATGAACCAGGATTCGTAGATGCTGCTATGAGCCATTTTGATGCAATATGGGAAGGAGAACATTGCAAAAAATGTGGCAGAAAAGAATTCTGTAAAGATTACATCAAAGGGAAATAATATTTGCGTATTTTTTACGCAAAATATTTGTGAGTCTCATTTTTTTGTTGTACCTTTGCAGCTGATTTCACGAAAGCGTGAAATATAACGTCATTTATAACAAACCTAAACTCATTAACAACTATGGTATTCCTCTACATCTATTTGGCCCTTTGGGTTATCACTTTTACCTATGTGGTGTATGATTCTCACAAGAAGGTCATACCGACCCCATTTATCAGGTCCTACAAATTCTTTAATCTAAAGACTGCCGACCCTTGGTGGTTCTTGCTTCTTTTTAGCGCCATCATGGCGCCTGTTAGCATTCCTATATGGATTATTGATAGGATTAGAGGCAAAAAGCACAAGAAACACCAACCCTCTTCTAAAACATCTCCAGAAGAAGAGAATATTCGTATCCACATTGCTGAAAGATTGCCAGAAGACAATCCCACCAAGGTCAGCATCGCTTGTGCTGACGCCTTAAAAAGCGGCAACTGGGATGAGTTTGCCCAATACATTACAGAACAAACTACATTCCGCTATTTTGATACAGAGGAGACAACTGATTGCTTATTTGAACTTCGCCAGATCAGTGATCAAATACAAGTCATGCACCTAAAAGGCGATCTCAATAATATATCTGTCGAAACATGCAAGTTTCATGCCAAGACATGCGTTGTTATTAACCCTCGCAAGCAACTAGACAAGCATTATCTTCTATTCCGTATCATTGACGGCAAGATAACGCATATCGTATATACACCCGTAACAGTCAAACGAGGAATTCGATACAACCCATTTGAAGATCTGCCGTGGACAGTAGAATTCTTGAGCAACCGCAGTTACGCCGATGCAGAAGCCTTGAAGAATCACCTCCCATGCTTCACCTGCGGAACCCCATCCGAACAATTGCAATGGAGGCGACTATCGTTAAAAAACACACAATACGTTATTGACGGTGTTACATCAATCTGCCCGCATTGCAACAGACAAGTAGAATACTATATTGAAACTCAAACCGAAATTCCACAACCTAAACCAAAACATAATGAAGACTTACCATTCTAATCCCTTTGCCGAGCAAGGCATGCAATTTATTGATCGCATAGATACCCTATTATGCGAACTAGAAGAAAACGAACAACGTGAAGATCACGAAGTAATTTCCGAAGTGATGCCCGATGTATTTGTCCTCCCAGGGCATATCTTACACTTACATAGGGCCGTGCACGAAGGGCATGGTAACACTAGTTACTTCTATACACGCCATATGATATATGGTACTGAAAATCGTGACTTCGAATCTGAGCTAATCATCCCTATAGATGAACGCCATAAATATCTTTGGCAAGCCTATTTGCTGACCCATGCAGATACACTATTACCATCATTTTGGCACGGATCCTATTGTCGTAGAACATATATCTTCGACGAAGATGATATGAACTGCATAAAGTATTTAAAGAATAGAGACTGGTCTATCATTGCTCCTATAGAGGAACTCCTTCCAAAAGTAACGGATATCGACGAAGATACCTGTAAAGTAGTTTGTCACTTTTGGAACGAATGGCAAGGTCTCGTGCGTGAGACTTGTACCTATATGATGAACGGAGCACTCATCAAACAGGTAGAGAACAAACAAGAAGTACTCTTTCCGTACCACTGCGGAATTTGGTTTTAATACAATATAAACCCTAAAATAACTATGAGCAAACTCTTTTCTTTTACCCAGTCCATCGCTATGGATTTGGGAACAGCCAACACCGTAATCATGCAAGACAATCAGGTGGTAGTAGATCAGCCATCTGTAGTAGCTATTCGCGTAGCAGACGACTCTACCATTGCTGTTGGTACAAAAGCCAACGCAATGATCGACCGTCCCGTTAATCCTATCCGAGTTGTCCGACCACTAAAAGATGGTGTTATCTCCGACTACAAAGCCTGCGAAAAGATGATTCGCGGACTCATACAGATGATGCCTAAGAAAAGCCGAATGTTTGCACCCAACATCAAGATGGTAGTCGCTATTCCTTCTGGTAGTACCGATGCCGAGATTCGCACTGTTGGCGATAGTTGCACGCACGCTGGCGCACGTGAACTATATCTTATATACGAACCTATGGCTGCTGCACTCGGCATGGGCATGGACATCGAAGGTCCCGAGGGCTGCATGGTAGTGGACATAGGTGGCGGAACCACCGAAATCGCCGTCATGGCACTAGGTAGTCTAGTGGTAAATCAGTCTATCCCTGTAGCAGGCGACTCCTTCAACCGTGACATCATCGATCACATGGATAAGGTACACAATATGCGTATCAGTGCACCTACTGCCGAGCGCATCAAGAAGACGGTTGGTTCTGCCTTGCCCGAACTACAAGAAGCACCCGAAGATATGATGGTCGTAGGACCAAACCGCACGACCGATCTGCCATTGCATGTTCCTGTGAGTTATCAAGAGATAGCTTTTTGTTTGGACAAGAACATTCAACAAATAGAAACAGCCATCCGTCAAGCCCTCGGTCAAACTCCATCGGAGTTATATGCCGACATCGTAGAGCGTGGCGTGTATCTCACCGGTGGTGGTGCCTTGCTACATGGCTTAGCCAAGCGATTGAGCGACAAGTTCCACATTGACTTCCATGTCGCAGATGACCCCTTGCACTCCGTTGCCAAAGGCACCTGCATCGCACTGGAGAATACCGATCAGTTTAGTTTTTTGATAAGGAATTAATAACACTATGAAAATTATATTCCTTGATTTTGATGGGGTAATGGACAATGCAAAATACGACATATACCTCAATAAGCATAATCTCCCAGAAAAGGATGAGTTTGGAGTGTTGTTTGATCCAGACTGCATAGCAGCTCTTGCCAAGATAGTTGTTCATACAGGCGCAAAGATAGTCATATCCTCTTCTTGGAAAGACTTTATGACAAAAGAAGAGATTGATCAGATGTGGCAAAAGCGTAAGTTACCTGGTGAAGTGATTGATGTTACACCTAGCATAAGTCGTCATCGTGGCGATGAGATAGCCACATGGCTTAATCTTTGCCCCAACAAATGCCAATATGTTATTCTCGACGATCAACCGCGAGAACAATTCAACACCGACCAATACGACCACCTCATTATCACTAATGGTTTCTATGGTCTAACCATATCCGATGCACAACAAGCAATAGAAATATTAAACAAATAATCAACTAAACCCGAAAAAAGTATGAAAAAGTATTTTATGTTCTTGGCAACCCTCTGCATAGTTTGTGTGGGTTGTAAAAGTCAAACCAATCAGCAACATGAAACAAGTATCGATGCGTATAGTTTTTCACATGTAGATTCTACATGGTATGACGAAACGCTATATTCGGATTGTATGTACGCCGATTGGTTGCTTCCTACTAAAAAACAAGCGTCTAATCCATTAACGGCGAAATTGGCTGATGCATACAACTGTGCTGTAGTATGGCGCAGTATTTATTCAGATATGGAGAAGGTATGGCGCTTTCATCCTGAGCGTGAACTATGTGTTCCATTATGCGAACTTCTTGATGGTTTTTGTTTTATGAAATGTTCACATATTCAGGATGATAGCATGCGAGATATGAGTGACACCCTGAAATCAATTGCTATGCGTGCCGCGCAAGATACGGCTATAGATTTTGAATTGTATCACGAAGAGTATATTTTGGCTGCGATTGAACGCTACCATACCGATAACTTCGGCACTCTGACAGAAGAAATGTACGAAAAGTTAATTGACTGCGGTAATTATGTGCCTAATTATGAGACTATGGTACAAAAACGTATGCAGGATGATTCGTTGTATCAAGCAGAATTGCTACAATTGTTGCAAACCGAGCTAGATATCAATCGTCGTTGTATATATGCCCTAGAGTATGCACACTCTAGTAGCGATGGTCCACATTTTATAGAAGCAGCCCCTTATTTGGTCGATGTGATGCTCGCTGGTGAATATTCACCATATCTAAATGATATCTGGCGTACATGGCGAGCAATGATGAGTACGATGATGGGTATGAGTAGAGATTCACATATACCCAATTTGAAATACAATAAAATGCGTAAAGTATGTGCATTGACCACTTTGGAGTATATTAGAAATCATCCAGAAGACATTATGGCAATAAATAATTTTGTTGTTCTCGCTTATACTGTAAATATTCATCGTTTCGGATCTTTTATGTTCGGTAATCAGAATGTGATGGATCAAATGGAACTGTTCCCTGAGTATTTTGACAAAGTTCTGAGTAAATAATAATGTATTAACCAAGGAAGACTATGAAACTAACTCTCAAACACTCATCCATTGCGATGGCAGTATGCACATCGCTGTATATGGCACTTTTGGTTGCCTATCAAATACCAGTAGCAGCAAACTT
>JAEIGA010005820.1_pt1 | contig 18782 bp, 12 predicted proteins | sample 9270691 | NCBI WGS metagenome assembly JAEIGA01 (sample SAMN17057246, study PRJNA624740) | gut metagenome | biome: biome; isolation source: fecal sample | host: Bos grunniens | place: China: Xizang | collected 2019 | reverse complement strand
TATCATAAAGTTTTCCATCAAGATAGAACTTCACAACATAGGTGTTTACACTGAATGTTCCGGTTATGGTTACATCATGCGCCGGCATTGTTTCAGGCATACCTTCCCATCCGTTGAAAGTATGCCCTTCTTTCTCGGGAGCAGCCAGAGGGGTAATGGCAGCGCCATATTGCACCATCTCTTCATGATATTCCACTCCTTCCAAAAGATAAACAAGCCGGTAGCTGTTCACGGCAAACGTACCGGTAACCACAACGTCATTCTCAGGCATCACCTCCGGCAGGTTCTGCCATCCGCTGAAAGTGTGTCCTTCCTTTTCGGGTTCGGCAAGAGGGGTAATGGCAGTGCCGGCAGATAATGTTTCTCTGGCATATTCCACACCATCAACCAAATAAATCAACTCATAGGTTGCCGGACGGGGCGATGTTGCCACCAATGTTGCGGTAACATCATCAAAGTTTTTCTCAACCCCCGTACGCAATGAGAAGCGAATGTTGGAAATTGTCATCGCATAGTCGCCGGGAGCAAGTTCCTTGTCTGCTGTCAGTCTCAGGGTAAGAAGAGAGCTTTCACCAATCCCTGAAATAGCGACATTGGCTGAAGAATAGGCCACCAAACGGAGTGTGCCATCAGGCAATGCCGAAGCTAAGACGCTGTGAGAGGCCAAGCGTGACGAAGCTGCCAGGCTGCCTTCACTGTAGCTCACCCCGGCCGGCAGACTGAGGTCCATCTGAAAAGCCGTATAGTTGGTACTTGTGTTCCTCAGCAGGATATTCACGTCCCAAGCCTTTCCGGCTTCGGTCTCCACAACAGTGGCCTTTACGTATTCGGCTGCAGAAAGGCTTCCGGCCGAGGCCATCAACCAGCCAACCACTGCAATGAGATATTTCGCAAATCGTTTCATAAGTATATGCTGTTTTTAGAATCTTTACCTGAGTGGATTACAAGACAACCTTGTTTCCATTGATGATGTAAATACCATGTTCAAGCCCGTCGAACGAAGTAGCAGCACGGCGAATGAGGCGACCGCCCATGTCATAGATGTCTGCCGGCAAACGAATACCGTTTTCACTTTGTTCAACACCGGAAATATCAGTGGCATCCATTCCGAAAGCCGTAGTACGTGGCGAGAGACGAAAATCTTCACCTACCGCATTCACCACCATGGCATTTCCGATGCTCAACAGACAACGCGATTGTTCGGGACGAGTTTGCGGAGTTACGCTCAGCGAGAGGGTGCATGAACCGCTCGGGAGCGACTGCGCACCTGAAGCATAAAGCATCACACGATAAGTATTCTCATCCAACTGCGTAAAGTGGCGAGTGAAAGCTGAAAGGTTTTCCGGAAGTTGCACGTCCGACAACAACACTTCAGCCGGCAACGTAACATCAAACTGAAGCGCATTGTAGCGGCCCTCAGCGACGTTCAGCACAAGAGGCACGCAGGTTTCAACACCCACCGAGGCACAGAATGCCTGCGGTTGCAAGGATGCTTCAGCCTTGGGCAACGACAGGTGACGCGTAGCCGCCACACTCTGGTTCATGGCCAAGGCTACGATATGAACGGCATCGTTGATGGTAATGTCTTTACTGTAGTCGGCATCAGCTTGTCCGAACGAGAAACTCTCGTTCTCAAGTCCCAGGATATTATTGAGCACACAAACAACATCAGCTGCCGTGATATATCCATCCATATTGACATCGCCAATACTAATGGGGAGGGGAGTATCGAGGTCGTACGCGTACATATTATTAAAAATGTATTTTGCACGCTTCTCCAACCAGTCGGCAGTGTTGGCAGCCACAGTGCCATAACCATAGCCATCACCCCACATCTCGGCATTGTGTTCGAACGAGGGAGCAGCATAAGCATAATAGTCATAAACATACTCCACAAGTTCGTCGAGGTGCTGCTCCATGAAGTCTTTCCACTCTTTGTAGCAAGCTCGGCGCACCGCCTCACTGTTGTAGCGCAGGTTGTTGAAGAAGCTATAACCTCTGCCAAACACCAGGTCAGAGTAATAATCGCGCTCAGGCGTTCCCTCACAATAGCTATAATTTGTCTCATATCCGTAAGCCCAGTCGAAGTCCCACACCGGGCCGAAGATGTAACGGCTGTGCAAGGCACGAAGGTCTTCTTTGTAGAGGAAAGTGCTTTTCGGGTGTCCCAGCTCCAAATTCAGCACCAACTCGTTGACCAGCATGAAGCGGGCAAACATGTCGACGTCTATCAGGTCGGCATATTCGTCAGAGCCGGAATAGAGCACATCGGTGAAGTTATTGAAATCGTCCTGAATGCTTGCGAGCTTGGCATCGGGTGAGGGATAGTCGGCCAAATCGGGGTCTTTGATGTTGACCGGCAAGTCATAAGCATCACTTCTGAATTTATAGTCCTCGTCAAAATAAGAATCCAGCTCAAGCAGCGCGGCATTGGTCTCGTCTTCCAAATCAATGCTGTTATTGGCCAAGCCCACGTGCTGGGTAAAGTTGTAACTGCCTCGATACATCCCGTTGATGTAAAGTTCCACGGGAATGATGCGGTTGGCACCCGCAGTTTCAACCATAGCGGCAATCTTCATGGCCACGGCATTCGAAAGCATGGAGCCGGTTTGCCGGTTGGCCAACAACACCCAGCTCTTTCCTTTCGTGAGTCCAAAAGGCTTCACGCTCGATTCAAACTTCAAGCGATAAGGGCTCTTGCCCCATGTGCCGGCCCAACTGGAGTTGCCTCGACCTCTGATTTTCACCGAGTCTTGGAAATCGGGAAACACCTCGGCACCATCGATGGTGATAAGCGCGTTGAGATAAGTCTCTTTGTCCTCAACCATCGCTCCCCCATCAATGTCGATGTCGATGCGAGGCACTTGTTCTGCATAATCAGTGAGCCACTTCACCTTGACCGGCACTTCACGTCCATAAGGCAGCCATTCGTAAGCATAGCGTGCCGGCTGTATGAGTTCCGGTTCTGAGAAAGTTCCTTCACGCACCACCTCTTCCAATGAAAGTTCTGCCAGCACGAGATAGTTTTTATAGACCGCACTCGTCATTGTGATGCGCAACAATGTGAAAGGCTTATCAGCTGTGATGACAGGCGATGTATAAGTCATGCCATAGCCTCCGGTGGGCAGGCCATCGGTCTCTGCGGTCAGGGTGCGCAGGTCGGTCCAGGTACGTCCGTTGTCATAACTTGCCTGCAGCAGAAAGCCGGTGGGGCAGCGGTTGCTGGCATCGGCACGGGTGATGTATGAGAAGCGGAACTTGCTGACCGCTTCTTCCAGATTCACTTCAACATAAGGACATTGATCAAGAGGAAGTTTCTCATACACACCATCGCCCCAAGTGGAGTGGAAGATGGTATTGGGATCGCCATCGATGAGGTTTTCCGTTCCCTCGTCATAATTCGAGGGCGCATTGGTGCTGAGCATGTCGGCCGTAAGAAGAATGGGCGAAGTTTCCACCACTTCTTCCGGCACGCTCCACACCTCTTCTTGCACAAGGTGGTATGACAATTGGCGGTGCTCAGGAAGTGCCAGGGTGTAAACAACAGGATTCTCAAAGCGCAGACGCGAAACCTTGCTCTCTTGCCGGATACCACCCACATAAGCCTTGGCACCTTCCATATCCATTTGGAATGAAGGAGTAAGCCGTTTGCCGATGGCTCCCACCGTGGCAGATACTCCATCCGGTGAGATGGTGGCAACCACATCGGTAAACACCTGGTCGTTGTACTTATTGTTAAACTTGAACGAGGTGAACGAGGGCAATTGGGTGGGTGGAGCACCGACAGAAGCCACTTCGGAAAGATCATAAGTGATCACAGAATCACTGATGAGCGTGATACTCAATTTCCCACCCGCCTGAGCCTGCGATTTCACCAAATCAGAAGGATAAACATCCGCTTGCCCATTGTTGAGATAGACACACAGAGGAGTTTGGTCGTCCGTGGGAGCTGCCCACAATTCTGCCGGAAATAACAAGCATGAGCAGAACAAGGTGAGCAACAAGTGCAGTGTTGTTTTCATAATATCTATAAATGTTGGATTACTTGTGAAGCGAAACCGACTTGCCGAAAAACGAGCCTACTTCCGCAAAATGAGAATGATGCGACAAATATACGTTTTTTTCACTGCTACACTTAAATGGCACCACGATTTTTACAAGAAACAAGATACCGCTCCCTGAAAATGCAAAAATCCAGGGAGCGGTAAGAAAAAAACGATGACTATTTCGCCTTCATTGGAACGATGTTATACTTGCTCCATCCGAAGTCCTTCTCATAAGCAGCCAATGCCTCCTCCGGCACATGCACCGTCAACTCAAAGGAATCGTATATGTATGTTACGCGCGGAGGTGTTTTGGCATAACAATAGATGTTTCGCAATTTGTTGCACTTATAGAAAGCATAGTCGCCTATTTCGGTAACTCCGGCCGGGATGGTTATTTCTTCCAGCGACTTGCAATTATAGAACACACCACGTTCAATCACTCTGAGCGACTGCGGAAGGCGCACCCTTTTCAAAGAAGTGCAAGACACAAAAGCATCCAGGTTAATCCGTTTCACCCCTTCCGGAATGTCTAAATCTTCAATCGAAATGTCGTCCACAAACGATTGTGAGCTGATTTCCTCCACTATCGGCAACTTCACTCTTTCCAATACCTTCATGGCCCAGAAAGCCCCTCGAAAGTTCTGCACACTATTGGGGATGTTGATGGTTACAACCGAGTCACAACCATAGAAAGCCTTGTATCCAATAGTTTTTATCCCCTCTGAGAGATACACGGAGCGTATAGCTTTATTATTAAAGTAAGCAGAATCTTTTATCGAGACAACTTTGTACTTCATCCCCTTAAACTCCACCGCAGGAAGAATATAGACATTCATTTCGTTCTTATCGTTCTTTTCCTCGCCACCCAAGAGTTCGCAAGTCTGTTCCTCCCGACTAAGAACCTTATACCTATACCCATTCACTTCAAATGTTTGCACCTCATGATTGTTTACTTTCTGAAAGCCTATGCCTGCGACAACAGCCACCACCAACACACAAAGCCATGCTATCATGCTCTTCTTGCCCTGTCGGGGTTTCCTCAGTACTGCCAGGACCTCAGATACCGAAGAGTAGCGTTTGCTCTTATCGGTGTTCATGCAATGATGCATAATTTTCCTAAGATGTCGCGAGAATTTTGCACCGGATTGCTGTTCGATATATTGCAACAAAAGCCCCAACGCATAGATGTCCGAGCACTCGTCAATTTGTTCTGCTTGCTTATTCATCACTTCTGGAGCAGCAAAACCCACGGTTCGGCCGGCGGTATGCGCATAAGGAGCGCTCATGCAAAATCCCAAATCGACAATCTTCACATTGTTGCCCACCTGGGTCAACATAATGTTTTTGGGATTGAAGTCAAGATAAGCGATACCCTCATTGTGCATGGTTTCAAGACCCGACAACAATTGCTCGAGAAACTTCAGCATATTTTCCTCATTTCGGAAAAAAGAGGGATCGGTATTCAACTTCTCCTCCACATTCACACCCAAGATGTATTCCATCAACAGAAAAGTACCATCCTTATCTCTACCAAGACTTACATACTTGGGAAAGTAAGGACTGCTTATCGACTTTCCGATTTCGTATTCTTTTTCGAACAGCAAATTATATTGACGACTGTTGACAAACTCAGGACGAATTCTCTTCATAAAGAATTGTTTCCCGTCCATGCGCACCAAAAAGGTTTCACAAGTACCACCTTCTGAAACCAATTTCTTAATGACTTCGTACGCCACGTCTTCGTCGCAAAATCCGGAATTTACAACCATAAGTATTCCTTAAAAGTTTTCCTGCCTTGTTTCTACCATTCCCCCGTTATCCTACATTTGGGACATCTTCTTCCTAAGTATTCTCTGCTGTCGGCTCTTCTTGTGCCGACAAGAGTTTAAACCGCACACCTCCTTCTTGCCCGCAAACATATCTACACGGTGGTTTATCTCCTTGAATGAGTCTCTTCAGATATAGCGGTTCATTTTGCGTAATGGCATCCACCTCAAAAGTGTTTCCGGGCTCCAGTTTGGATTTGAAACTCTCGCGAACCTTAAACACTTCATATCCTACATATTCCACCACAATGAAGTGGCCGGGATTCCAAGATATGTGCAAACATGCACCGACATTAAGACTGTTGGGGACGATATAATTGTTAAACAGAAAGCCACTGTTCACCAAACTGCCGTCTGCATGCTCTTTCTCAAAGGATGCATAATCACTGTATCCCACATAACGTGCCAAAACGTTAAGCGTATAGACTCTCGGATTTACTTTATATTTTCCTTCGGCCAGTTCTCCCCAAAAACGACGTAATGTGATGGGACTGACATAAGCACCGGTTCTGTCAAATATATGCATTGACAGAAATTCATAATCGCGTTTAACAGCCACTTTGCGCATCACCACTTTTTCAATCAAGGCCTTCAACGCCTCATGGTGTGCATTGTGATTTCTTTCGTTCATGATGCAAAACTATATCTTTTTGGGCAGCAAAAGCCCCTTTTTCCCTACTAATCCATTTACCCCCCATAAAGAAACGAAATGAAACACTCAAAACGCCTCATCATAGGCATTTTCAGCTCAACTCCCTTAAGATAGTTTCCACCTTTCAGAAAAAGCAAAACATTTGCCAAAAGAAATGTTATGAAACCATTTATTGCATTCGTACCTCATAATTTTGCACACGAAAAAGCATTGGCAATGGGTCAAAATGAGGTTTCAACTTATTGCCGATGGAATAAAGACATTTGAAACCTCACAAAGAATAATTATGAAGAAAACAATTTTCTTGATGTTGGCTTTGTTTGCCACCATCACGGCAAGTGCACAGCAATTTGTAACCGGAAATCTCCAGGTAAGCAGTAAAAAGGCTGATTTTGTAGGAGTCAAATTCCCCGGAAATAGTGAGTATACCAGACTTGATGCTTCTCAAGATGTTATCTCGCTTGAAGTGATGAGTTTCGGAGATAAAGGCCAGACTTTCTATTTAGATGTGAATGTTCCTTCCGGGGAATCTCACATGAACATTTCTTGGTCCGGCTCTCGCTATCGCATCATGAAGGCATCTCAAAACGGCACAGATGCTTATGTTATGGTGGATGGAAGAACCAACAAACAGCTGTTCATCTACAGCATGGTGAGTTCCAATGGCAAACTTGTTGCAATGCTTGATCTTAAAAGCAACGACGGTATGATTTCCGATATAGCAAAAGGCATGACAGTTGCAGAAGTTAAGAGTAAATTCACAAGTCTGGGTATTGCAAACGCAGACTTCAAAGAATCTCACAAAGCAGGCAATCTGACGGTTTATGTTTGCAGAATAGCAAATTTGAGAGACAACTGGAACGGAACCGCATCTGTAACCAAGAAAGATTACGGCCACTTCTACTTCGATGCACAAGGAAAACTTGTTAAGTGGATTATCTATAACAACTAACCGAGCCAAACGTTCGTAAGGCGATTTCTCAACAATCTCCATTCATAAACATTATTAACTAATCTTCTCTTTATGAAAACATTAAAGATTTTCGCCGCTGCAATAATAGCAGCGTGTTTAACCTCCTGTGGAGGAGAGAAAAAGGCAGAAATACCCGTCGTGAAGCCCTCTACAACCGAAGTTTCCGGCGACATGGACGGTTGCTTCAAAGTTGTTGACAAGGAATACAAAGGAACGGAACCCAACATGATGGGCAGAAGCCTTGTTACCATTGAACTGGAACGCACAGACAAAGAGCTTCCTTTCAAACTTAACGGCAGAGAATTGTGGGCTTATGGCACAAGTGGTGAGGCTGATCATGTGATGGTTGGTTTCGGCATCGAATTCATGGACAAAGAGGGTACAGTTATCGAGAAGGTTAGTGCCAATGCTTCCGGAATGTCAGGATCATACGATTCTGACGAGTCTATTGCACTGGCCAAACTCAAACCCGGTCAAACTGGTTCCATCCGTTTCCATGTACCTACTGGAGCTGTCAGCTTCAAAATTTCATCAGCCTACGAAGAGGGCTTGGGTTGGAACTCCACCGAGTCATCTGATGATGAAGACGATGAGGATTTGGCTTCTGCCGAAGAGGAAACAGAAGAGGAAATTGACAACAATTCCTCTTCAAAATCCGGAAATTGGGATGCATTGTTGACTTCCTATGATCAGTATGTAACAAAGTACATCTCATACATGAAGAGAGCCGCCAACGGCGACATGGGTGCTTTGGCTGAATATCCCGCATTGTTGGAAAAAGCTCAAGAACTTAGTGAAGAACTTGAGAATGCCAAAGGAGAAATGACCTCAGCACAACAATCAAGATACTTGCGTATTACCCAAAAATTGACCTCGGCAGCAGCCCAATAATAAGAAGCACTGACAACACAAATTCCTTTATAGAGGTTGACATAAGCCCGCAAGGGTTTGAGTCAACCTCTTTTGTTTACATCCGGCCACAAGCAAAAAGAAACAAAATGAAACGCCTCTTTTACATTTACATCTCATACTTTTGTCATCGTTAAACATCGCTCTAAAATTTATAATCTTATGAAAAAAATCGTTTTTGTTTTGGCTACCATCTGGATAGCCTTGTTCAGTTCTTGCGAACAGAACCCCAAAGAAATTTCGCCTTCTCAAACAAAATTCACCAATGGAACATTGGCGGAATTGGTTGAAATTGACACTTTGCCGGCCATGCTCTCATACGAGGCTCCCGAAAACGGAACCACCCATATATTCCGCATGACGGTAAACATGATCTTAAAAAAGGAAACTCCCTGCTTGCAAAAACACAATCAAAAGAATATCAGTTTTGATGGTGGAAACATTGCGCTTAACCTCCTTGACGAAAGTGGAGCAAAATTAATTGAAATGTCCATTCTCAAGGAAGACAAGGCCAAAGTCAAGCAACTTCTTCAAGGACAATCGGGCGACACACTGAGAGTTTCTTTCATGGCAACCACTGAAAATGCAGAGGAAGCTCCCAAATGGTTCAAAAGCGCATCATCCTTTGCTGCCGGTGAAGCATGCAATGTTTATCCTTACGTGCTCAATTTCTCAGGAAACATCGACAAATATCCTGTGAAGATGACCCTGCAAGTTAATCCGGGCAAAACCATCCGCGGAGCTTACTATTACGTAAGCAGAGGTCCCAAAGCCCTTCTCTTCTTGAAAGGATATGTCGATGAAAAGAACGAAGTGGGGATGGCGGAATTCAACTCCAAAGGTATGATGGTCGGAAGCCACGATCTTGCATTCAAGAACGGAAACATCGAAGGGACATTCATGACCCTTATGGCCGGGACCATGACTCCGCTAAAATATTTCGATGCGAAATTAACACCTGACACCGAGATGGAAGCCATTGACTTCTGGAGCAAAGCGAACTTCGACGATTGCTTTGAAGTGTGGGCCAATCCCAACTACGATGAAGATGAGAACAAAGAATACGAAGACTGAATTCATCACCATATAAGTTCCGAATGGACAATTCTGTAAGGAATACAAAGAAGTCACGACCGGCCTTAGCGCAAACCTTATTTAGTGTTGCGCTAATGGCCGTCTTTTCATTCTGCATATTACACACCAATGCCACACTTTCTCCCCAAGAGAATACTGTGGCAAAAACTCAGCGCAAAACTTTCAAGGTGGTGAAATATCCCACTCCCAACATTGCCCATGGCAAAGTGAACGATGTAAAAGGAGTCATTCTTCACCATACAGCCGAGCCCACCATACAACATTCGCTACGAGTGCTTACCGTGGGAAAACGAAAGGTAGGAGCACATGTTGTCATTGACACTGATGGCACACGCTACATCATGGCAGAAGCACATGTAGTAACTTTCCACGCCGGTCCATCTGTGTTGGCCGGGCGCAATGGGTGTAATTATTTCACTGTGGGCATTGAATTTCAAGGCAATACCATTGAAGCGCCTCTCACACAGGAACAGATTGACAGTGCCATCGAGTATCTGCGCCCCATCATCAGCCGATACAAAATTCCACTCTCAAACATCGTTACGCACGAGATGGTGCGCAATGCCTATAAGCAGAAGTATCCACATCGCCGTTGTTCCGGAAAAGTGGACATCACACAGGCAGAATACAAACGCTTCATGTCGCAACTACGCGCAAAGCTATAAAGACCTCCCGTGGAAAATAACCCACTGTGAAGAGAACTGAGAAATCCTATGAGAGTGAGCACAATCGGGAAAGTCTCATACAAACAAGCGCCGCTGAGAAATGTATGTTTCTCAGCGGCGCTTGTTTGTATGTAACGTCATCACATGCACCCTGTTCCATCGAAGCAGTGGGTGCAGAGTCGGCATTTGGGCAACCCGATGGCTTTGACCAAAGTTTCGAGCTTGTTGAAACGGAGTGTGGTCAGGCCGAGGCGGTTTCTGATTTCTTCCACCAAACGCTGATACTCGGGTGAGTCGGTGGTGGCGTATTGTGCCAAATTCTTGTTCTCATCGCCCTCCAATTCCTTAATGATGCGACGAGTGATAAGCTCCATGTTGCTCTTCTGAGAAGTGAAGCCGATAAAGGGGCAGGCATATATCAGCGGCGGGCAGGCTATGCGCATGTGCACCTCCTTCACACCGTCGGCCATGAGTTCCTTGGCACTGTCGCGGAGCTGCGTGCCGCGCACGATGCTGTCGTCGCAGAACAACACTCGCTTGTCGCGCAGCATGGCACGGTTGGGGATGAGTTTCATCTTTGCCACGAGCGAACGCATCTCTTGGTTGGTGGGAGTGAAACTGCGCGGCCAGGTGGGGGTATACTTGGAGATGGCACGGTGATAAGGTTTCCCGATGCCTTCGGCATAGCCCAAAGCCATGCCTACACCCGAATCGGGGATACCGCAAACGCAATCCACCGGTGTGTCGTCCTCTTCACCCATCATGCGACCGCTCTCAAAGCGCACCTGCTCCACATTGCGATCTTCATAAGACGAGGTGGGAAATCCGTAGTAAACCCAGAGGAAAGAACAGATCTGCATTTGTTCATCAGCCGGACGCAACACTTCCATGCCGTCGGCACGGAGTTTCACAATTTCGCCCGGACCCACATAATGGCTGATGTCATACCCCAGATTGGCAAAGGCCGTGCTTTCGCTCGTTGCCGCATAGGCACCATCCTTTTTACCAATAACGATGGGTGTGCGTCCCCACTTGTCGCGAGCGGCAATGATGCCGTCGTCGGTGAGCAGCAACATCGAACACGACCCCTTGATGCAGCGAAACACATTCTCGATGCCCTCAACGAAAGTCTTGCCCTGAATGAGCAGCAAAGCGATCAACTCGGTTTGGTTGGTCTTGCCCGATGACAATTCGGCGAAGTGCTGATGTTGCTGCAGCATTTGCTGTTCCAATTCCACAAGGTTCACAACTTTTGCCACCGTAACGATGGCAAAACGCCCCAAGTGCGAATTGATGATCAGCGGTTGTGAATCGGTATCACTGATAATTCCCACGCCCGAATGACACCCTGAAAATCGGTCGAGAACCGGTTCAAACTTGGTGCGGAAATACGAACTCTCGAGATTGTGAATGGAGCGTGTGAATTGCTTTTCGTTTTGATTATAAGTGGCCATACCTCCTCGACGTGTGCCGAGATGCGAGTTGTAGTCCGTACCATAAAAAAGGTCTGCGACGCAACTGGTATTGGAAACTGTTCCGAAAAATCCTCCCATAGGGCAATGCTTTTGTTGTTTTGTGGTGCAAAGATAGTGAAAGGCGAGAGGAGAATGGCGAAAATGAGGAACGAATTTTCAGACATTTTCCCGAGCCGCTGCCTATCTTATCTAAAGATAGTGAAAGGCGAGTCGTTTTTTCAGAGAAAGCAGCTCGCTTGGCTTCTCCCCACGCTCATACGCTTGCAGTCTTTCCCTGATGACAGCATACCTATAATATATTATATGAGTGCGAGACACACGCCACCGGCATTCATCATCGAAAATGCTGACACTTTGACAGGGAAACATCGTTTCAGTGTACAAAAATTTACGCGGCGTTTAGAATTTTCTGCAGTGCTTGTAGAAATTTCTGCAAGCACTGCAGAAAAACGAAGAAAGGCATCGGGATTATCAAGATGGCAGAACCTCCATTATTGTTTGACGCATGATTTGCCACACAACGAAGACGAAACCGACACATCGGGCAACAAATATCCACATCTGAGCCGCAGAAACTTGGCATATCTTGCAGCTTTCACTAAATTCGCGCAGAAAAATCTGATTTACAAAATGGAAGATAACAAAAAACATCAGGGACTTACCCAACAAGAGGTGCTGACCAGTCGCCAACAACATGGCGAAAACGTGCTGACTCCTCCGGCAAAAACACCATTGTGGAAACAATTCGTAGAGAAGTTTCAAGACCCCATCATCCGCATTCTGCTTTTGGCTTTCTTGGCCTCGGTGGGCATTGCCTGCTTCGAGTTTTTTCACGAAAGCGAAACGCAAGGCGACCTCAGCGTCTTCTTTGAGCCGATTGGCATCTTCGTTGCCATCATTCTGGCCACGGGCATCGGCTTTTGGTTTGAGGTGAAAGCCAACCGCGCTTTCGACATCCTGAACCAAGTGAACGATGACGACCCCGTGCAGGCCATCCGCGACGGACGCGTAACAGAAGTGCCCAAACGCGACATCGTGGTGGGCGACATCGTGGTGCTCGGAACGGGTGTGGAAGTGCCGGCGGACGGAGAGCTGCTGGAAAGCGTCTCGTTGCAAATCAACGAATCCACACTCACCGGCGAGCCCATCGTGAAGAAGTCGTGCGACGCAGCCGACTTTGACGACGAAGCCACCTACCCCACCAACCACGCCATGCGCGGCACCACCGTGGTGGACGGCCATGGCATTATGCGCGTCATCGCTGTGGGTGATGCCACAGAGAATGGCAAAGTGTTCACAGCTGCACAAATCGACAACAGCGAGCGTACACCGCTCAACATACAGCTTGACGGACTGGGCAACATCATTACCAAAATCAGCTACGGACTGGCAGTGCTCATCCTCGTGGGACGCATCGCGCTGTTCATGGCTGGTGCTGATGCTTTCAGCTGGGAAGCGTTCATTCCGCACTTGCTGCAAACCATCATGATTGCCGTTACGCTCATCGTGGTGTCTGTGCCCGAAGGGCTGCCCATGAGTGTTACGCTCTCACTGGCCCTCAGCATGCGCCGAATGCTCAAGACCAACAACCTGGTGCGCAAAATGCATGCTTGCGAAACCATGGGAGCCACCACCGTTATCTGTACAGACAAAACGGGAACGCTCACACAAAATCAAATGCGCATTCACGAAACACGCTTCTTCGGCCTCGAAACACAACAGCTCACCGAGGGCAACGAGATGTCGGCTTTGCTGGCAGAAGGCATTGCGGTCAACTCCACCGCTTTCCTTGCGGCACAACCCGATGGCACGCACAAGGTGATGGGCAACCCCACCGAAGGTGCCTTGCTGCTGTGGCTCACTGACCAAGGACGCAACTACGAGAGTCTGCGCACCGCGGCGCCGGTGGTGGAACAACTCACCTTCTCCACCGAGCGCAAGTACATGGCAACGGTCGTACGCTCGGCAGCACTCCCCGGCAAGCGCATTCTCTACATCAAGGGAGCACCGGAGATTGTTCACGGATTGTGTCGCGAAACCTTGGGCGGCATCACGCGCCAAGCCATCGATGAACAGCTGTTGGCTTATCAGAACAAAGCCATGCGCACACTGGGCTTCGGTTATCAAGTGCTGAACGACGGTGATGCCACCATTGCCGATGGCAAAGCCGTGGCAGACAACCTGACCTTCCTCGGCATTGTTGCCATAGCCGACCCCGTGCGTCGCGAAGTGCCCGACGCAGTTGGTTCGTGCATCGCCGCCGGCATCAACATCAAGATTGTTACCGGAGATACCCCGGGCACAGCTCGCGAAATTGGCCGACAAATCGGCTTGTGGACACCCGAAGACGGCGACCGCAACCAAATCACCGGTCCGGAGTTTGCCGCCTTGTCGGATGCCGAGCTGGAAGAACGCATACTCGACCTGAAAATCATCTCGCGTGCTCGTCCGATGGACAAAAAGCGTCTGGTGGAAACCTTGCAGAAGAAGGGACAAGTGGTGGCCGTAACCGGCGACGGAACCAACGATGCTCCGGCATTGAAAGCCGCACACGTGGGACTCTCGATGGGAGACGGCACAAGCGTTGCCAAGGAAGCGAGCGACATCACCATCATGGACAATTCGTTCACAAGCATCACACGCGCCGTGATGTGGGGACGCTCACTTTACCGCAACATACAGCGATTTATCCTCTTCCAGATGACCATCAACGTGGCCGCCTGTCTGATTGTCTTGATAGGCGCATTTGCCGGAACGAAATCGCCGCTCACAGTTACGCAGATGCTGTGGGTAAATCTCATCATGGACACCTTCGCTGCCATGGCCTTGGCTTCGTTGCCGCCCAGCATGGAAGTGATGAACCACAAACCGCGTCGTCGTGAGGACTTCATTGTGTCGCGCGAAATGTGGACGGGCATCATCGGCATGGGCATACTGTTCACCGCATTACTCACAGCCATCATGTTCCTGTTCAACCACTGCACATTTGCCGATGCCGCAGGCCACGAAGCACTGCTCAATTTCCGAATGACAGAAAGTGAAGAACCGTTCACACTCTACAAGGGAGCCGTGTTCTTCACCCTGTTCGTCTTCCTGCAGTTCTGGAATATGTTCAACGCCAAAGCATTCCTGTCGGGCCGCTCGGCTTTCCACAACCTGAAAGAAAGCTCTGGCTTCATGGGAATTGCACTGCTGATTGTCTTGGGACAAGTGCTCATTGTCAGCATAGGCGGCAAGATGTTCAGCGTGGCACCGTTGGGATTTGTCGACTGGTTGCTGCTGCTCGCCGTAACAAGCCCCATTCTCATCTTCGGAGAGCTGAAGCGCATGTTCCGATAATCAAAAAAATCAGGCTGCATTTTCAGCCTTTCCATCTGAAACTATTGTATATCTCGGCTGCAGAGATAAACTTTGCAGCCGGTTTTTTAAACTCATCAACATGAAAAAGAATTTCTTATCGGCTTGCTTCATGGCAGCCACAATGCTTTTAGCCTCATGCAACGGCGCAAGCAGTTCACTTCTCAGCGGCCTCGGACAAGGCATGTCAAACCCCGAAAACTCTGCAGCGTCTGCCGGATCGTCCACAGGCAGTCTGCTCACTTCGCTCCTGGGCACACTGCTCAGCGGCTCTGCCACACTCAATCAGAACAACCTCGTAGGAACTTGGAACTACACTGCCCCTGATTGCGTGTTTGAATCTGAAAATTTCCTGGCGCAAGCCGGTGGCGAAATTGCCGCTTCACAAGTGGAAAGCAAACTTGCCACATATCTCGGCAAAGTAGGCATCAAACCCGGAAGTTGCAGCTACACTTTCAACAGCGATGGCACATATACCGCCAAGCTCGGCAAATACACACTCAGTGGCAAATACACACTCGACACAGCCAACAAGACCATCACCATGACCTACCTCAACGGTATGGCCACCACACAGCCCAAAGTAGTCATGACCGGCAATTCCATCAGCTTGCTCTACGATGCTGACAAGTTGCTGACCATGCTGACAAAAGTGTCGTCCATGACCAACAACAGCAACCTGAACACGCTCAGCAGCCTGCTGTCAAAATACGACGGTTTGCTCATCGGTATGCAGTTGAAGAAGTAACAAACAACAGCACAAAATAAAAACCGGCACCGCAGTCTCACGAACTGCGATGCCGGTTTTTGTTTTTCTCAATGCGTTTACAAATTCTTACAAGCCGAGCTTGCGAGCAATCTTCTTGGGAAGTGCATCTTTGTGAATGAGGATGTTCATTGTCTTATAGGCAACGAAAGGCATAGAAGCATAGAACATTCCGTTGTAGGGTCCGTAGTCGCCCCAAGAGTTCTTCACCATGAAGTATTCCTTGCCCTTGGCATCTTTGGCAATACCATAGATAACCATTCCGTGGTCGTCTGTGGTTGTCCAGTTGTCGTAACCAATTTGGCGCATCTCTTGTGTGATGGTCAACTCGCCCTCACCACCGGCGATAGTGGCATTGTTGCGATCGTTCGAGCCGGTCCAGCGTGCAGCGTCCGAACCTGTTTTATCATTTTCCTTGGCACCGGCAGGAACAGTTGCCACGCCCTTGCGTGCGTCAAAACCTTTCTCGCTCACGTCTGAACCCCATGCGAATGTGTAACCATTCTTCACAGCGCTAACCATCACGTCCATAAATTCGTCAAGCGGCAAGTTGTAGCTTTCAGCCCAACGCCAGTTGTCCTGCACCTCGATGATGAACTTGGTGTAGAAAGGATAATGTGTGTAAGAGGTCAGCGAAATGTAATCGTCCATGTTCAGACCAAGAGACTCGGCATAAAAATGCGGCGTGTACTCTTTTCCATCCACTTTGAAGCTCTTGGGAAGTTCGCCAAAGTAGTTAGCGTAAATGTTGCACAAGTCCTTTTTCCATGAGAGGGAAAGCTTCTTGTGCTTGCCCTGCGCGATAGCTTTCACATAGGCTGAAGCCACAGCATCAAGCTGGTTGAAGTTAAAGAGAGAGTCTCCATAGAGTGAACCGGGAGCGGGCATAGCCTCCTGGGGGCAGATACCATAATTCTTCAAGCAGTATACAGCATCGTAGAACGAACCACCTTGTGAGAAGCTCACATCGCCATGTGTACGAACGGCTTTGTCGGCACGGTCCATATAGGTGTGATAAACGAGGAACGATTCGCAAAGGTCGTGTTCGCCTTTACCCATACGGAGCAATTCGGCTTCGAAAAATGCGAGTGAAGAGTAAGCCCAGCAAGTGCCGCTCTGGTTTTGGTCCTTGATGGATGTGATGGGATTGGCCTTCACCACAACGAACGCGCTGTCCTTTGAGTAGGTTCCGGGTTCTTGTGCTTGTGCGGCGGGAGCCAGTGTGCAAGCCGCCAACGCGATAACAAAAAACTTTTTCATTGATTTGATATAATTAAAATTGATATTGAATATTCAGTCAGGGGATGAGCCCGTTTCGTCTCAGTTTTGACGTTCTGCCAAGAAGCGTTCCACGTCATCGGCATGGTAGGGGATACGTTCTTCTCCCAAGAAGCGACAGCCATCGCGGGTGATGAGCACATCGTCTTCGATGCGGATGCCACCAAAGTCCTTATATTGCTCGATGACATCAAAGTTGAGGAATTCGGCATTGATTCCTTCTTTGCGCCAAAGGTCGATGAGATCGGGGATAAAGTAGATGCCGGGTTCGTCCGTTACCACAAAACCTTCTTCCAAGCGACGGGCAAAACGCAGACTGGCCAAGCCGAACTGAGAACTGGGACGTGTTTCGTCGTCATAGCCCACATGGATTTGACCCAAGCCTTCCATGTCGTGTACGTCCATTCCCATCATGTGGCCGAGGCCGTGGGGCAGAAACAAAGCGTGCGCACCGGCTTGCACAGCTTCTTCTGTATCACCACGCATCAGTCCGAGAGTTTTCAGACGGTCAGTCATCAGTCGGCAAACGTCCATGTGAACATCCCACCACCGCACACCGGGACGGGCATGCGTCAGGGCCAGGTCGTGGCAGTCCACCACGATGTCGTAAATGTCGCGCTGCTTCTGCGTGAACTTTCCGCTGATGGGTGTGGTGCGTGTGTGATCAGAACAATAGTGCTCAACGGTTTCGGCACCGGCATCACAGAGCATCAGGCGGCCGGCCTCCAACTGACGACCCGAGGGATAACCATGCAAAATCTCTCCGTGCATCGACACGATGCTTTGGAACGAAACAATACTGCCGTGAGCCGCAGCTATCCCGTCGAGCACGCCACCGATGTAGCGCTCGGTAACACCCGGGCGGCACAATTGCATAGCTGTGGTGTGCATGAGATAACCGATGTGGGCTGCACGTTCCATTTCTGCGATTTCATCGGCAGATTTGATGCTTCTGAGCTTCACCACAGCCTGTATCAAAGGCAATGAAGCGCAAGCCCGTTGTTCGGACGGGTGTATGCCCAACAGGTCATGCAGGGTGAGCATTGTTTCATGGCGATAAGGAGGCAGGAAGTGCACTTTGCGACCGGCACGACGGGCTTCACCGACAATTTCGGCCAAAGCCGACATGGGCTGTACCTCAGCCACACCGCTCTGCTCGGCCATTTCGCGCACTGAAGTTACGCTGCCATACCACACAATGTCGTCGATGTCGATTTCATCGCCGATGAGAACTTCACGACCGGTGTCGGCATCCATCACAAGGGCAAGCCCATCACGATGTTGCCCGGTGAAATAGAGGAAAGTGCTGTCCTGACGAAACTTGTAGGCATTGGCCGGATAGTTCATCGGACTGTCATTGTTGCCCGGCAGCAAGATAAGCCCCGTGCCCACAAGGCGGCGCAATTCCTCACGCCGTTGCACATACGTTTGTTGCGAAAAAAGCATAGTTTGGTTGCGTTTCTATAAAGTAATAGGGCAAAAATAGGCATTTTATTTGGAAATTACATCTTTTTATCACCACAAGTTGGAAATGCTTGTGCCTGAAACGTATCTTTGCCCTGACAAGAGCGGCTTGATCCACCAATTCAGCACATCACATCACGCTTTCGGACTAATGAAGACTCAACTTATCAACACGGCCCTCGTCTTGGAAGGAGGAGGAATGCGAGGGGTGTTTACCATCGGTGTTTTGGACTATTTCATGGATGCCGGCATCGACTTTGCGCAGTGCATTGCGGT
>JAEIGA010005819.1_pt1 | contig 18782 bp, 16 predicted proteins | sample 9270691 | NCBI WGS metagenome assembly JAEIGA01 (sample SAMN17057246, study PRJNA624740) | gut metagenome | biome: biome; isolation source: fecal sample | host: Bos grunniens | place: China: Xizang | collected 2019 | reverse complement strand
GTATCGAGGCTACCGAGGCTGCTGTGGCAGGAACAAGCACTGCTGTGCTCAGCAAGATTCTCTTCACCACTCCCGAGCCTGTGGGTTTCGACTTTGAGGATGTGAAGTTCCAAATCGCTTATGCCAAAGAGGTCCTACCGTCTTACAATGTAGCCATGTACGGCAGTCTATATGGACGTTGCATATGGAATGGCAATGTCGTAGAACCTGGAGCTGAGAACTCTCTCGCTGGCACCGTAGAACAGGATGAGGTCATCAAGTTCTATTTTATCCCGCTCGAGGGATACCAGGTGAGCAGCATGAAGCGTAATGGAGAGCTTGTCGCTGTCAATGACAATATGTATGAAGAGACCGCTTCTGAGGATGTCGTATTCTCTGATGTTGACTACACCACCATCGTTGATACACTCGTTGTGACTGAGACAGTGGTCGATACCTTCGTCGTGACCGAGACTATCGTGGAGGTTGATACACTTGTTGTTACCGAGACCATCGTAGAGGTTGACACAATTGTTGTGACTGAGACCATCGTAGAGGTTGATACCATCGTGATTGAGAAGGTCGATACTATTATCGTGACAGAGATTGCAGAGTTGCCCACACCGGTAATCACCTATGAGGGAGGCTTGGTGACTATCTCATGCGAGGATGCCGACGTGACCATTCTCTATGCTATCAATGGAGACCCCATGGAGGGTAGCATCTACACCGCTCCGTTTGAGGTGACTGAGGATGCCGTAGTGAGCGCCATTGCCGTACGCAGCGGTGAGAAAGCGGTGCTGGAGGTTGTTGGTACCGATATAGCCCAGTCGCAGATGCACATCGTGTCGCGCAGATATTACCGAGAGGACGGGGTCGAGGTGTCATCTCCCGAGCGAGGTGTCACCATCGTGGCTGCCGAATATGAGGACGGCACGACACGCGTCTTCAAGATGGTGAAGAGATAATCACTCTCATAGCGATATCACAATAGTGAGGGGCGGCTGCAGTAGCAGTCGCCCCTCGTCGTTAGGGTTAGGTATAGGATGGGGGAGTGAGGTGTCAGAAGTTCTCTGCCTTGGGCTCAAAGTAGCCCTTGGGGTGTAGGCAAGCAGGGCAGCGGTCGGGGGCTTTCTTACCGGTGAAGGTGTAGCCACACTTGCGGCACTGCCAGGTGATGGCATCGGGGCGGTGGAAGGTGTGCTCGTTCTCCATGCGCTCGAGCAGGCGGAGATAGCGTTGCTCATGTGCCTGCTCAGCCACGCAGATGGCGCGGTACATGGTGGCTACCTCCTTGAAGCCTTCGTCTTCGGCGATGTCGGCAAAGGTGGGGTAGAGATCATGCCACTCCTCATACTCGCCCAGAGCTGCAGCTCTGAGATTATCCATCGTGGTACGTATCTCGCCAGCGGGATAGGAGGCGCAGATCTCTACCATGCCACCTTCTAGGAAACGGAACATACGCTCGGCATGCATCTTCTCCTGCTTGGCAGTCTGCTTGAAGATGGCGGCTATCTGCTCGTAACCTTCGCGCTTGGCCTCTTTGGCAAAGTAGGTGTAGCGCATACGGGCCTGCGACTCTCCTGCAAAGGAGGTGAGTAGGTTCTTTTCTGTTAGGGTGCCTTTTATACTTCTCATAGGGTATGTTTTTTAAGGGTTAGCTCCTTATAAACGTGTAAAGGGTTGGAAGGTTTAGGAAATTGTACTAATTTTGTCCGTAGGTATGTCGATGAACTTTTATCTCTATAGTGAAAAAAGTTTTTCGAGCCTGTGATAAAAAATTATCACTATAGTGAAAAATTTTTGTCAAGCCTATGAAAATATTTGATAATAAGAGCAGGGACGGATATTCGGTGTGGCAACTGTTACGCTGGATATGGGGAGCTTCGCGCGGTGTGCGTAGCCGTATATTGTTATGTACATTGATTGGCTGCGTGTCAGTAGCTTGTTCGCTGATATTTGTGCTCTTCAGTAAGAATGCCATAGATATTGCTACGGGAGTGAAGGAGGGTGACCTGACGATGTATGGCGTGGGTATGGCGTGTCTGATACTCTTCGAGATCGGGTTACATGCCCTGGACAACTGGGTGGCCAATCGGCTCGACGTGGAGCTGCGCAACCGTTTCCGTAGCCGCTTCTTCGGACTATTGCTGCAGAGTGAGTGGCAGGGCAAGGAACGCTACCACTCGGGCGACGTGCTCAACCGCATGGTGCAGGACCTCGGTTCTGTGGTGTCGGTCATCACGACTACGGTACCCTTTGCCGTGATTACGGTGGTGCAACTGGTGGCTTCGTTTGGTCTGCTCTACTCGATGGATCACACGTTGGCTATCGTGCTGGTGCTGATATTGCCTTTGTTCTCGTTGCTCAGCCGCCTCTATGTGAGACGCATGCGGAGCATGACTAAGGCTGTGCGCGAGAGCGAGAGCCAAATACAGGCAGTGATGCAGGAGAGCCTGCAACACAAGACCATCGTGAAGACGCTGGAGCAGAGCGGAGGCATGATGCAGCGTCTGGGAGGATTGCAGGGGCGTCTGTTTGGTGAGGTGGTGGCAAGGACTCGCTTTAGCGTCTTGTCACGAGGACTGGTGTCGATGGGCTTCTCGGCAGGATACTTGACAGCGTTCTTGTGGGGCGTGTTCAGCATACAGGGTGGGGTCATCACCTTCGGTGTGATGACGGCCTTCCTCCAACTTGTGGGTCGCATACAGCGCCCGTTGGCCGATCTGGCACGCATGATTCCGGCCTTGGTGAGTGCACTGACCTCGGCCGAGCGACTGATGGAGCTGGAGGAACTTCCACAGGAGGAGTCGGGCGAATCGATAGCTATACCAGGGAAGGCAGGCATACGCTTCAGTAAGGTCAGCTTTAGGTATCCCGATGGTGATGAGGAGGTGGTGACGGGACTCGATGAGGACTTCTCTCCAGGCTCGATGACAGCCATATTGGGTGAGACGGGAGCTGGAAAGACAACGCTTATCCGACTCATCCTCGCGCTCATCCGTCCTACTGCGGGTCGCGTGACGATATATGATGCTGATCACGAACTGGAGGTGTCGCCGCAGACGCGCGGCAATCTGGTCTATGTGCCGCAGGGCAACACGCTCTTCAGCGGTACTATACGTGACAATCTTCTCCTGGGGTGTCCTGACGCTACGGACGAACAGCTATGGGAGGTGCTGCGCGTGGCATGTGCCGAGTTTGTGCTCTCGCTTCCCGAGGGGCTGGACACGAAGTGTGGCGAGCAAGGTGGAGGACTGAGCGAGGGACAGGCGCAGCGCATAGCTATAGCCCGCTCGCTCCTGAGGCCTGGCTCGATTTTGCTGTTTGATGAGGCTACTTCGGCCCTAGACCCCGACACGGAGCGCCGTCTGCTGGAACGATTGGCAGAGGCGAGAGGAGGACGCACGGTGATCTTCATCACTCACCGACCCTCGGTGTTGGAATATTGTGACAAGGTGCTACGTGTGTAAACATCTTGCATTGATTCGTGTTGTACACGTATTCATATAAAACAAAGGAGAAAACTGCCATGAAAATAAATCGCAATGAGCCCTGGGTCACTGTCTTCTCTGGTGCAGCCTTTGAGACTGAAGTCATAAAAGGTCTGCTCGAAGCCAATAACATCCATTGCATTATTGAAGACCACACTTCAATGCTGGTCTCCCACTATAGTGGCGTAGGCGGTGATATGCGTATCCTCGTGTCACCATCCGATGCAGAAGAAGCTCTGCATCTGATAGAACACAAGGATTGACTTGCCCATTTTACTGAGAGCTCAAGAAGGCATCGTCTAGAGTGCGGTGAGCGACATCTCGTCGAAGTATAGCGTGCCGGGTTTGCTGGCCTCGATGACGAAGTGTGCCCTCTCGTCGGTGCTCTCAGCGGTGAAGGTGATGGTGTATCTCTTCCAGCGCTTCTTAAGCTTGCCTTTTACCTTGGCGCAGGCATACCAGCTGTCGTCATGTCGGCTCTTCAGCCCTACATGTATCTTACCTTTGTATCGCTTATCGGCACGTGCCCAAAAGGTGAGCTGGTAGCGATTGCCCTCGACGACCTCAATTCCCTGATTCCCTACGTTGGCGATGAGTGCTGGCGATGAGGTGATGGTCCAGCAGAGTGCCTTGTGCTGTGTGGTGTCGAGGAGGTTGTCTGCAGTGACGGCTATCTTCGAGGCTTGCTCATGTCCGTTGGGGATAATCCAGCCAAGGATGATGCCTTCGGGCAGATAGCCTCCGAAGAGTTCGCCCTCGCCATTGGGGCCGAAGCGGCGGTTGCGGATGGGCTTGGCCTCCTCTTCAAAGGAGCAATTCTTGAGGAGCTCGGTAGCGGTGTACTCCTCGGCAGGGGACTGCGCGAATGATGTCGCGATGCTGAGGCCCAAAAGGGCTATGGTCAGATAAGTCTTTTTCATTGCGTTTACAATATGTTTTGATTGTTAGTTAAACGAGTATTCTACCCCCTCTACGCTCTTGATGTAGCTGACGAGCTTGTTGGTGGCGGTGATTTTGCATGTCTTCGATTTGAGGAGGACTTGATGCTGCCCCTCGCCATCACGGATGTGGATGTGGAGGTCTGTCTTGCCGGGAGACTCCTTGATTAGTGTGATTAGGTCGTCGACCAGCTCTTCGCTCAGGTGCTCGGCAAGGATGGTGATGGTCATCGACTGCAAGAGGGTGTCCTTGACATCGGGGAGGAGCTCGACGGAGCCTACCTTGAGTTCATAGGTGTCGCCTACCTTGCCATAAAAGTTGCGCGGTGTGATGCGGCCACGGATAAAGAGGAAATAGCCCTCTTTCATGTAGTTGCTCCATCTCATCCAATCGTCGCCAAATAGGGCTACTTCGTAGGTACCTGAAAAATCCTCTATCTTGGTGATGCCGAAGGGCTTGTTGGTCTTGGTGAAGGCACTGCGTGTACCTGTTACGACACCGCCAAGGGTGACATCGCGCTCCTCCTTCTTGTTCAAGACCTCGGGCATCTCTGCCAGATGTAAAGAGCATACGTCCTCGAGGATGATGCGATAATCGTCGAGTGGATGGGCTGAGAGGTAGATGCCTACGAGGTCGCGCTCCTTGTTGAGTCGCTCGATGGTGGACCATGCGGGCACCTCTTCAGGTATCTTGGGGCGGGCAATAGCATCGGTCATGCTAGCCATGCCGAAGAGCGAGTTCATGGCTTGGGCACGCTCGGTTTGCACCAACGAACCGTAGCGGATAAGGATGTCGAGGAAGCCCTCCTTCTTGGCATTCTCGGCGAAGTAGTCTTCTCGCTTCATGTCGCTGAAGCAGTCAAACCCGCCTGAGAGGGCCAAGCACTCGAGGTTCTTGCGGTTGCAGGCCTGTAGGTTCACACGCTCTACAAAGTCGTAGATGTTCTTGTAAGGTCCATTGGCCTCGCGCTCACGGATGATGGCCTCTACGGCACCTTCGCCCACGCCCTTTACACCTCCTAGACCGAAGCGGATGTCGCCCTTGGCATTGACTGAGAACTTCATGTAACTCTCGTTTACATCTGGTCCCAATACATTGATGCCCATAGCCTTGCACTCGTCCATGAGCTTGGTGATTTCGTCGATGCGCGAGAGGTTGCGCGAGAGGTTGGCAGCCATGTACTGCGGGGGATAGTTGGCCTTGAGGTAGGCGGTCTGGTAGGCTACCCAGGAGTAGCAGGTGGCATGGCTCTTGTTGAAGGCATAGGAGGCAAACTTCTCCCAGTCGCCCCAGATTTTGTCAAGGATCTTCGGGTCGTGACCATTCTTCTTGCCGCCCTCGATGAACTTGGGCTTCATCTTGTCTACGATATCCTTCTTCTTCTTACCCATCGCCTTACGTAGGGCATCGGACTCACCGCGGGTGAAGTCGGCCAGCTGGCGTGAGAGCAACATCACCTGCTCCTGGTATACGGTGATGCCGTATGTGTCCTTCAGGTACTTCTCCATACAATCGATATCGTACTCGATGGGCTTGCGGCCATGCTTACGATCGATAAAGTCGGGAATATAGTCCATCGGTCCCGGGCGATAGAGCGCGTTCATGGCGATGAGGTCCTCGAAGGTTGATGGCTGTAGCTCGCGTAGGTATTTCTGCATGCCGGGCGACTCGAACTGGAAGGTTCCGATGGTCTTGCCCTCGCAGTAGAGCTGATACGTCTTGGGATCCTCGATGGAGATGCTGTCGATGTCGATGTCGATGCCAAGGCTCTGCTTCACATTGGCCACAGCCTCCTTGATGATGGAGAGCGTCTTCAGACCGAGGAAGTCCATCTTGATGAGCCCGGTGTCCTCAATCACGCTGCCCTCGTACTGTGTTACGAGGAGCTTCTCGCCCGTTTCCTTATCGTCTGCCGTGCTCACAGGCACCCAGTCGGTGATGTCGTCGCGACAGATAATAGTACCACAGGCATGCACACCAGTGCCACGCACGTTGCCCTCGAGCATCTTGGCATACTTGATGGTATCGCGTAGCACGGGGTCGGGTGATGTCTCGGCCTCCTGCAGTTCGGGGATGGCTTCGATGGCATTGGTAAGGTTGAGTTTCTTGTCGGGGAGCTTGTCAGGGATGAGCTTGCAGAGGTAGTTGGCACGGTCGAGTGGTAACTTCTGCACACGAGCTACATCCTTCAGCGCCATCTTGGTCGCCATGGTGCCGTAGGTGATGATGTGGGCTACCTTCTCGGCACCATATTTCTCGGTTACCCAGCGTAACACCTCACCGCGGCCATCATCGTCGAAGTCCACGTCGATATCGGGGAGCGAGATACGGTCGGGATTGAGGAAACGCTCAAACAGCAGGTCATACTTGATGGGGTCGATGCGCGTAATCTCCAGGCAGTAGGCCACGGCCGAGCCTGCGGCCGAGCCACGGCCCGGACCCACGGATACGCCCAGCAAGTTGCGGGCTGCCCAGATGAAGTCTTGCACGATGAGGAAGTAGCCAGGGAATCCCATCGTCTTCATGATGTGGAGCTCGAAGATGAGGCGGTCCTCAATCTCGGGAGTCATCACGGGGTAGTACTTCTTGGCACCATCCATCGTGAGCTTCTTCAGGTAGTCGGCTTCGAGCTTGATGCGGTAGAGCTTGTCGTAGCCACCGAGCTTCTCGATCTTGGCCTCTGCGTCGGCCTGAGAGAGTACCACGTTGCCCTTTTCGTCTCGGGTGAACTCATCGAAGAGGTCCTCTTCGGTATATTTTTTGCGGTACTCCTCCTCGGTGCCGAAGTCAGTGGGAATTTCGAAGTTGGGCATGATGGGTGGATTGTCTATAGAGTAGAACTCCACCTGGTCGCATATCTTCACCGTGTTGGCTAGGGCCTCGGGAATGTGTCCGAAGATAGCGTTCATCTCTGCCGTCGTCTTCATCCATTCCTGCTTGGAGTAGAGCATGCGGGTGGGGTCGTCGAGGTCCTTGCCCGTAGAGAGACAGATGAGGCGGTCGTGTGCCTCGGCATGTTCTTCATTTACGAAATGCACGTCGTTGGTACACACGAGTCCTACACCATATTTCTTGCTATATTCGATCAGCTTCTCATTTACCTTCATCTGTAGCTCATAAGCCTCGTGATTGGCACGAGCCACGGTGGCCTTGTGTAGTTGTAGCTCGAGGTAGTAGTCATCGCCAAAGGTGCTCTTGTACCACTGAATGGCTTCCTCGGCTTCGTTGAGCATACCGCGAGTAATCATCTTGGGAACCTCGCCACCTAGGCAAGCCGAGCACACGATCAAGCCCTCCTTGTATTTCTCCAATTCTACACGGTCGGTACGGGGACGATTGTAGAAGCCTTCGGTCCATGCCTTCGATACTAGTTTGATGAGGTTGTGGTAGCCCTTCTCGTTCTTTGCCAATACCACGAGGTGATAGTTGGCGCTGTCGGGCTTACCCTCCTTCAGGTGTAAGCGGCGTGGCGCGACATACATCTCACAACCAATGATGGGCTTGAAGCGTTTGCCCTCCAATTCCTTTACTTTGGCTTTATATTCGGCCGCGGCTGCTGCAGGGTCTTCGCACTCCTCCTTACCGCTCTCGATAGCCTTGATGCGCTTCTTCAGATCTTTTATCTCACCGTTGATGCCGCCATTTTTCTTGTTGGCATAGTTGATAAACTCCTTGATGCCCATCATATTGCCATGGTCGGTCACGGCTATGCCTCGCATGCCGTCGTCGATAGCCTTGTCGACCAGCTTGGAGATACTTGCCTGACCATCAAGGATGCTGTATTGTGTGTGTACGTGTAGGTGAACGAAGTCTTCCATAATCTCTTTCTCTTGGGGTGACAAAGATACAACAAGCCGAGAGGAGAACAAAATAAATCCTTTTATTTTTTATTCCGAGGAATCGGGCGTCTTGGAGGGAAGGATGGGGAGGAGTGAACTTTTCTGTACAAAAAGGTGTAGTCTTTGGAAAGAATATCGTATCTTCGCGCCTAATTATTACATCTGTTGACTATGGCCAAGAATGGAACGTTGCTTTGGATTGATGACGAGATAGAACTTCTTCGCGCTCACATCCTCTTCCTCAAAGGGAAAGACTATGAGGTGGACACTGCCACGAACGGGCGAGATGCGCTGGATCGTTGCCGTGAATGTAGTTATGACCTCATCCTGATTGACGAGAATATGCCTGGCCTTACGGGACTAGAGACGCTTACGCTCATCAAGGAGGTGCAGCCTACAGTGCCCGTAGTGATGGTGACCAAGAGCGAAGAGGAGGATATCATGAATCAGGCCATAGGTGCCAAGATTGCTGACTACCTTATCAAACCCGTCAACCCTAACCAGATACTCCTGACGCTGAAGAAGAATATCCACAAGAAGGATCTCATCACCGAAGCTACCAATACCAACTATCAGCAAAATATGGGGCGCATCGCTATGCAGATCAATGATGCGGATACACATGAAGACTGGGCAGAGGTGTACAAAAACCTCGTCTATTGGGAACTGGAGCTGGAACATGCTGACAATAATATGGGCGAGATGCTACGTCAGCAGAAGGAGGAAGCAAACAACCTTTTTGCAAAATATATAAGGAGGAATTATGAGAGTTGGTTTAGCTCCCTCCTTAGCTCCTCCAAAGGAGATGGGGCTAGGGCTCGCGGAGCAAATCTCCCCTCTTTTGGGGGGCAGAGTGACCAACCGCTGATGTCGCCACACCTTTTCCGTGACCGTATATTCCCCTTACTTGACCAAAAGGAGAAAGTGGTGCTCATCGTCTTCGACAATTTCCGCTATGACCAATGGAAAGTCATCAGTCATGAGCTTAGTGGAGAGTTTTCTTTCGAAGAAGAACTCTACTACAGCATTCTCCCCACTGCTACACAGTATGCTCGCAACGCCATTTTCTCGGGGCTCATGCCCAACAAGATAGCAGAGATGTTTCCCGAACTTTGGGTCGATGAGGATGAAGAGGAGGGTAAGAATCTCAACGAGGCTCCACTCATACAGACACAGATAGACCGCTATCGTCGTCGCGATAGTTTTGCATATCATAAGATTAATGATGCGCAGGGAGCAGAGCGACTCGTGTCGCAGTTCCGACAGTTCGAGAATAATGACCTCAATGTCGTTGTGGTTAACTTTATCGATCTTCTGAGCCATGCTCGTACAGAGTCGAAGACGCTGCGCGAGCTTGCTGCTGATGAGGCTGCCTATCGTTCGGTGACACTCACTTGGTTTCGCCACTCGCCATTGCGTGAACTTTTCAGTCTCCTAGCCGAGAGCGATTATAAGGTGGTTATCACAACCGATCATGGCAGCATACGGGTCAATAGTCCCATCAAGGTGGTAGGTGATCGCAATGTGAATACCAATCTGAGATACAAATTGGGCAAGACTCTCAACTATAATCCTCGTGAGGTCTACGAGATAAAGGACCCGCGCAAGGTGTTGCTCCCGTCACCCAATGTGAGCACAGCTTACATCTTCGCTTGGGGAGACAACTTTTTCGCCTATCCTAACAACTACAATTATTATGTCTCTTACTACCGCGACACCTTCCAACACGGAGGCATCTCGATGGAGGAGATGATAGTACCATTCATAACATTAACACCGAAGAAAAGATGACAATCACCATAAAGTCTATTGATAGCATCGCTGATGCTGCTCGAGAATTTATCACTCAAATAGGAGAGAATAAAATATTTGCCTTCTATGGAGCCATGGGCGCTGGTAAGACCACCTTTGTGAAGGCATTGTGCGAGGCGATGGGCGTGACCGATACGGTAAATTCTCCAACCTTCGCTATAGTCAACGAGTATGATACTCCCTCGGGTAGCCCCATTTATCACTTTGATTTCTACCGTATCAAGCGCCTTGCGGAAGTGTATGACATGGGCTACGAAGATTATTTCTATGGTCGAGGGCTATGTTTCATCGAATGGCCCGAACTTATCGAGGAGTTGCTCCCCGAGGAAACTGTCAAGGTTACCATCGAAGAACAACCTGACGGTACTCGCGTGGTGAAATTCTGAGAAAAATAAAAAAAAGTTGAGGAATATTGTCCTTTTTTGACTAATTTTGCACCATATTCGGGTGGAGTGTGCTCGCGCGCTCGCTCGTATATGGTGTTTTTCATAATATAAGTGCATGAAACAGAAGAAAAAGAGGGCGATAGATATTCAGTTCATCACAGCGTGTATCAGCACTTCGCTGGTGTTGTTGCTGTTGGGGACTGTGGTGATGGTAGTGCTCACGGCAGGTCGCTTGTCTGACCATGTGAGGGAAAACCTAGAGTTGTCACTGCTGCTCAATGATGATGCACGGACGGAAGAAGTGAATCGCATTGTGAACTATGTGGAGGCTCAACATTATGCGAAAGAGGTGCGCTATATCTCCAAGGAGGAGATTCTTGCAGATCAGACGACCTCGATGGGTTTGGATCCCACGGAGTTTTTGGGATATAATCCCTATACTGCCTCCATTGAGGTGAAGCTAAAAGCAGACTATGCTAATACGGATAGCATCACACCCATCAAGAACCGACTGATGCGCTACACGCAGATTCGCGAGATCTCTTATCCGAGCGAACTCATGGATAATGTGAACGAGAATATTCAAAAGATAAGCGCTCTGCTACTGGCACTGGCGTTGGCCTTGTCGTTCATTTCGTTCGCACTGATAAGTAACACTATTAAGCTCACCATCTATTCGCAGCGATTCTTGCTGCATACGATGAAGCTTGTAGGGGCTTCATGGAGCTTTATCCGACGTCCCTTCTTGTTGCGCAACCTAGCAATCGGTATTGCGTCGGGTGTCTTGGCTAACGCCTTGATTGGTGGAGGTGTCTATATGTTGCTCAAGCACGAGCCTCAGTTGACTCATCTCTTCACCATGCAAACACTCAGCATAGTGGGTGGTTCGGTAATGGTGTTTGGCATGCTCATCACGTTGTTGTGTGCCTATGCCTCGATCAACCGCTTCTTGAGAATGAAGGCTGGAGACCTATATTACATATGATCAGTGCGTCCATGATGTCTTTAATGAATGGCAACAGTGCTGTGAGATGCTCAGTAATTGGTCAATATGGTTTTATGAACATACAGGATGACATACGAAAGAACTTTTAAACTCATATCGATATGAAAGAGAAATTTGCACTTGAGAAAACAAACTTTATCCTTATTGCCATAGGAGTGGTCATTATCATCGCAGGACTGCTCTTGATGACGGGTCCTAGCTCTACAGAGGCTCACTTCGAACCAGATATCTTCAGTACACGTCGTATAGTGGTGGCACCGTTCGTGTGCTTTGTCGGGTTTGTATTCATGATTTTTGCCATCATGTTTCGTCCGAAGAATAAGAAATAAATATCACTAGTATATAGCTATGAATGTATTCGAAACCATCGTCATCGCCATTGTTGAAGGCTTGACCGAATTTCTCCCTGTATCTTCTACGGGGCACATGATTATTGCTCAGAACCTTTTGGGAGTTGAGAGTACCGACTTTGTGAAGGCTTTCACCTTTATTATCCAGTTTGGTGCTATTCTCTCTGTGCTTGTGCTCTACTGGAAACGTTTCTTTCAGCTTAATCGTACTCCTCTCCCTGAGGGGACTTCAGCGGTGAAGCAGTTCTTGCATAAGTATGATTTCTATTGGAAACTTTTTATTGCGTTCATTCCTGCTGCTGTGTTTGGCTTGCTCTTCAGTGATGCTATTGATGCTATGCTTGAGCGTGTCGAAGTAGTGGCAGTAACGCTTATCCTTGGTGGTATATTTATGATTTTCTGTGACCGCATTTTCAATAAGGGCAGCGAGAAAACCGAACTTACCGAAAAACGCGCCTTCTTGGTGGGTCTCTTCCAATGCATTTCGATGATTCCTGGTGTGTCGCGCTCCATGGCAACCATCGTGGGAGGTATGTCGCAGCGTTTGACTCGCAAGGCTGCAGCTGAGTTCTCTTTCTTTTTGGCAGTGCCGACCATGCTGGCTGCTACAGTATACAAGGTGTATGACTTGGTGAAGGAGGGTGGCATTGAAATCATCACCGACAACCTTTCGACGTTGTTGATTGGTAATGCAGTTGCATTCATCGTGGCGCTCTTGGCTATCAAGTTCTTCATAGGCTTCGTTACCAAGTATGGATTTAAAGCCTTTGGTTGGTACCGCATCCTTGTTGGCGGACTTATTCTTGCCTTGCTTTTCACTGGACATAATCTCACTATTGCTTAAGAGATGGGTGCGGATTTTAAGTCGGGAGAGATCCTCTGTATTAACAAACCCTATACGTGGTCCTCGTTTGCTGTAGTGAACAAGGTGCGTTACATGCTGTGTCGCAAAATGGCAGTAAAGAAACTCAAAGTGGGACACACTGGAACCTTGGACCCCTTGGCGACTGGCGTGATGATTCTCTGTACGGGCAAGGCGACGAAGCGTATCGAGGAGTTCCAGTACCAGACGAAGGAGTACGTAGCACATATCCGTCTTGGTGCTACCACTCCGTCGTACGACTTGGAGAAGCCCATTGATGCTACCTATCCAACTGAGCATATTACGCGTGAACTCGTTGAGGAAACCTTGAATGAATTTGTTGGAACCATCGAGCAGGTGCCTCCCTCATTTTCTGCCTGTATGGTCGATGGCAAGCGAGCCTATGAATTAGCACGTAAGGGTGAGGAGGTGCAGCTGAAGGCTAAAACACTCGTCATTGATGAAATAGAACTTCTTGAGTGTAACCTGCCCGACATCGTCATCCGCGTGGTCTGCAGCAAGGGAACATATATACGTGCCTTGGCTCGCGACATTGGTGAGGCGCTGCAGAGTGGCGCACACCTCACAGGACTTGAGCGTACGAGGGTGGGTGAGACCACACTGTCCGACTGTATGAGCATCGATGAGTTTGTCGATTGGCTGGAGACTGTAGAATTGTCCGGCACCCTTGATACATCTGAAAACTCTGAGATTACTGATTCTCCCCAGAATTAAATCTGATAATTATTAATTAAAAGATATAACATGAAACTTTCACAATTCAAATTCAATCTACCCGAAGAGCGTATTGCCATGGAACCAACCTTTCATCGAGACGACTCGAAGTTGATGGTCGTGCATCGCAAGACAGGTGAGATAGAGCATCGACTTTTTAAGGAGGTCCTTGACTATTTCGATGAAGGCGATGTTTTCCTCTTCAATGATACCAAGGTGTTCCCTGCCCGTCTCTATGGTAATAAGGAGAAGACAGGGGCTCGTATTGAGGTTTTCCTTTTGCGTGAACTCAACGAGGAGTTTCGTTTGTGGGATGTACTTGTAGATCCTGCCCGTAAGATACGTATCGGCAATAAACTTTACTTTGGCGATGATGAGGCTATGGTAGCTGAGGTTATCGACAATACGACCTCTCGCGGACGTACTCTGCGTTTCCTCTACGATGGCCCACACGACGAATTTAAGGAGGCTCTCTATGCCCTTGGCGTAGCTCCATTGCCCTATTATATTGATCGTGAGGCTAACGATGAGGATTTTGCTCGTTTCCAGACGATCTATGCCAAGAATGAGGGTGCTGTGACTGCTCCAGCAGCAGGACTGCACTTTAGCCGTGAACTGATGAAGCGTATGGAGATTAAGGGAGTAGATGCTGCCTATGTCACCATGCATATCGGTCAGGGTATATTCCGTGATATCGATGTGGAGGACCTTACTAAGCATAAGGTGGACTCAGAGCAGATGTTTGTAGAGCGTGAGCCGACAGAGATTGTTAATGGGGCAAAGGATAAGGGACACAAGGTGTGTGCCGTAGGTACATCTGTAATGCGTGTGCTAGAGACTGCCGTAGGCGCTGATGGACGTCTGAAGGAGTATGAGGGTTGGACGAGTAAGTTTATCTTCCCTCCCTATGAGTTCCGCTTTGCAGACAGTCTTATCACAAATTTCCATATGCCGTACTCTACTATGCTTATGCTCACCGCTGCGTATGGTGGTTACGAGAATGTGATGCACGCTTATGATGTGGCGCTAGAGAATGATTATCGCTTTGGTGCCTATGGTGATGCCATGCTCATCGTTGATTAAGCGTTTGAATGGATGAAATCATACCTGGGATTAGGGACTAACTTGGGTGATCGCTCAGCTAACATACGTTGTGCGATCGATATGATAAATGAGCAGGCAGGCCATGTGCTTGCTTGCTCATCTTTTGTCGAGACAGAGCCGTGGGGCTTTGTCTCCGACAATGCATTTCTCAATGCTGTTATAGAGATTGATACTTCCCTTACTCCATATGAGCTCTTGCGTGTTACTCAAGGCATAGAGCGCTCGATGGGACGTACAAGGAAGAGCATCAATGGCAATTACTCGGATCGTATTATAGATATAGATATTCTCCTATATGAGGATGTTGTTGTTGGTGAACCAGAACTTACCATTCCGCATCCTTTGATGTGGCAGCGGCGCTTCGTTTATGAGCCTCTCTTGGAGATTGCTCCGCACCTAAAAACACTATCTTCTCATCCTTGAGGAAATATTTAGTAGCTAATGTATAAAAACATCGATTTCATCGGTGTTTTTTTGTGTTTTAATAGCTGCTGTTATGCTGGCGTGTATATGAGTTTAGGCGGGTGTGTCTATTCTGTATGTAAACAAAAACTTTTTTCGATTAAAGCATAATTTTACCTGTATATATAGAAATTCACCCCTATATATGTTTTGTCCCTATGTGAGTGAATGTGGCTTGTATTTTGACAGAACTCGAAATAAAACGCGAAATTTGCACTCGAAACAATCGAAAATAAAAAGATGGTCAAACATTATTTGAATCACGTGGAGAATGCTATCAAGAACTATTGGGATTCTCCAGCTTTTACCAACTACGGTAAAAACACGTTTACTTTTGGTCAAATTGCCGAGAATATCGAGATGTTGCACATCCTGCTTCAGGAAGCTGGCGTTGTTAAGGGGGATAAGATTGTCCTTTGCGCCAAGAACTCTGCAGAATGGGCGGCTTCGTTTATAGCTATTGGCACCTATGATGCCGTGATGGTACCCTTGCTCAATGACTTCCTACCTGAGAGCATACAGAATCTGACTAATCATTCTGACGCGACAGCGATTTTCACCGAGCCTGAGATCTGGAATAAGATGGATGCAACGAAGATGCCCAAGGTGAATATTGCTATCAATATTCAGGATTTTACTCCTATATATACCAAAGACAGTGAGGTCGATGCCGAAGCATTTCATGGTAAGTGCGAGCGGATTTACGCTGAGCGTTTCCCCGACGGGGTGAAGCCTGAGCATATCAGCTATCCTACAGGAAGTCTTGACGAACTGGAGCTTATCAACTATACCTCTGGTACGACAAGCGACCCTAAGGGTGTAATGCTCTCAGCTCGTGCCATCAGCTCTAATGTGGAGTTTGCTATGAAGCACATGCCCAATCAGCCTGGGTGGCATATTCTCTCTATGTTGCCTTTGGGACATATGTATGGTATGGCATTTGAGTTTCTCTATCCCTTTGCGTCGGGTTGTCACATCTTCTTCTTGGGTAAGACCCCTACACCTTCGGTTCTTATCAAGGCATTGTCAGAGGTTAAGCCCTATATGTTGGTGACTGTGCCTCTCGTTGTGGAGAAGATTTTCAAGGGTAAGGTGATGCCTACGCTTAACAAGCCGCTGATGAAGGTGCTGACTGCCATTCCTGGTGTAAACAATATTATCTATGGCAGCGTACGCAAAAAACTTCTTACTACATTTGGCGGTAACCTTGATCGTGGTAGTCTCATTGTAGGTGGTGCAGCTATCAACGAAAAGGTGGAGAAGCTGATGAAGAAGATGAAGTTCCCCTACACCGTGGGCTATGGTATGACCGAGTGTGCTCCACTCATCTGCTATCGCAATTGGAAGACCTTCGCTATGCGTTCATGCGGACAAGTCGTTGAGCGTATGGAGGTACGCATCGATTCGGAGAATCCTGCCAAAGTAGTGGGTGAGATTCAGATGAAGGGCGAGAACGTGATGATGGGTTACTACAAGAATCCCGAAGCTACAAAGGCGACTTTTACCGAGGATGGTTGGCTCAAGAGTGGTGACCTTGGTGTTATTGATGCCGATGGCAACGTGTTTATTAAAGGTCGTTCTAAGAATATGATCCTCAGCGCTAGCGGACAGAACGTTTATCCTGAGGAGATTGAGGATAAGTTCAATAGCCTCCCCCTCGTGATGGAGTCTATCGTCATCAGTCGTGGCAATAAGATTGTGGCTCTTGTCGTTCCTGATATGGATGCGTTTAAGCGTCTTGAGGGTAATACGAAGAGCGTCAATGAGATAATGGATGAATACTTAAAGCAGGTTAACACCGAGCTGCCCGCATATAGTAAAGTGAACCTTTTGGAACTCCGTGATGAGCCCTTCGAAAAGACTCCGAAGCGTAGTATCAAGCGATTCCTCTACTCTTGAGCAGGAATATAAATCAGGCATTAACCTAAATCCTTGCCATCCTTACCTATCCTTCAGTGGGTAGTAGGGGTGGCTTTTTTATGTTTGCCCTGCTTGGTGAGTGAGTTTCTTGTCTGAGAGTGTGGTTTTCTGCGAATAAATTTGTACTTTTGGCCTCGAAAACAGATTGACCGATGGAATTCTTTTCACAAGCGATACCACGATACTTGCTTACAAAGCGCAGCCTCACTATTATGGTGACTTCGGCTGCTGCTTTTGCATTCCTCTTTATCATTATATACAAGCCCTTCAATGTGGAGCATTGGGCAGAGGTGTCCCAATTTGTTTTTGTTGCTTGTGTTTTGGGTATTGTCTTGCTAGGTATGAGTATAGCCGCTATCAGTAGGGTGATTATGTGCTATTATGCCAAGAAGCATGCGATTAGCTATCTGCAATATATAGCATGGGTGTCTGTGGAATTGGTGCTCATGTCGGTAGCTTTTACAATTTGTTCTACGCTTACAGGGGTGCAACTTGATATCTGGGAAGCATTCGAGAAGTCTTTGCTTAACACTTCGCTCATTCTTCTCATTCCCTATATTATCAGTATTACCGCTTTCACTTTGCAGGATCGCAATAATCGTTTACGTCAGATAGAGGATGATTATGACAAGGCCATGCAAGAGCGGGCCACGATAAAGAGCCTCATTTCCTTCTACGATGAGCGGGGTGAGCTGCAGCTCTCGGTCACGAAAGAGAATCTTCTCTATGTCGAGAGCGCAGACAATTATATATATATATGGTATATGAAGGGAAACCTTCCCAAAAAGTTGGTGCTTCGCAATACGCTGAAGCGCACCTCTGAACTCTTGGCCGACACCAATGTGATGCGTTGTCATCGTGGCTATATGGTCAATATGGAACAGGTGAAGGTGCTCCGTCGAGAGAAGGATAATTTTTATCTGGAATTGGGCATTGAAGGAGTAAAAGATATCCCCGTGTCGAAGACTTATGGCGATGCGGTGCTCAAGTGGCTTTCGATGTAAGATTTTTTTTCGCTTTCGCGAACAAATCTGTTAGGTTTTACATTCTATAGGCGAAAACAACTCTTTTTTAGGGTTGTTAAGGCTTTTTACAACCGTTATAAAGTATAAATCGCACAAGAATTGTAAAGTTTTACATAAAATCACGCGGTAAAATGAATAAAATGTTGTACCTTTGTCGCCCGATTGGCTATATCCACTCGGAAGCGGCCAATAAAATGTAAGCAAAATGGGTAAATTTGACAGTTATAAGATAGACCTTAGAGGTATGAGAGAGGTGAACGCCTCTTACGACTGGAACGTCGATAACGAGTTCTTTGCCCATATTGACGGCCCCGAAGTACAGAAGGGCAAGGTGAAGGTCTCACTTGAGGTACATCGCAGTGTCGATGTCTACGAGTTGCGCTTCGTTATCGATGGTACTATTGTGGTTATTTGTGACCGCTGCCTCGATGAGATGGACCTTGACATACGCACGACGGGCAAGTTGCAGGTGAAGCTAGGTGCAGACTATGGCGAGCAGGGCGATGTGGTGATTATTCCCGAAGCAGAGGGTATCATCAACGTGGCTTGGTACATATACGAGTTTGTGGCGCTGGCCATCCCCATGAAGCATGTACATGCTCCTGGCAAATGCAACAAAGAGATGTCTGGCAAGCTGAACAAGCACTTGTTGCGCTCGACCGATGACGAGGACTTCGGCGACGAGGCAATCACGTTTGGCGAGGAGGCAGACGAAGCGGAGACACCTATGGATCCGCGTTGGGAAGGTTTAAAGAAAATAATTAATAATTAAAACTAAAAGAAATGGCACATCCTAAAAGAAGACAATCGAAGACCAGAACTGCCAAGAGAAGAACTCATGACAAGGCAGTAGCTCCTACATTGGCCAT
>JAEIGA010005818.1_pt1 | contig 18783 bp, 19 predicted proteins | sample 9270691 | NCBI WGS metagenome assembly JAEIGA01 (sample SAMN17057246, study PRJNA624740) | gut metagenome | biome: biome; isolation source: fecal sample | host: Bos grunniens | place: China: Xizang | collected 2019 | reverse complement strand
TGAAGGAGAAGGATGGCCAGGTGTTTGATGCGTTTGAGGATCCTGAACTTCGTTACCGCCAACGCTATGTGGATTTGATTGTGAACAATGGCGTGAAGGATACGTTCTTGAAGCGTGCTACAATTCTGCGCACGATGCGTCAGGTGTTTGACGAGGCGGGTTTTACGGAAGTGGAAACTCCTATATTGCAGCAGATTGCGGGTGGTGCCAGCGCACGTCCGTTCATTACGCACCATAATGCGTTGAATGTGGATTTGTATCTGCGTATCGCTACGGAGCTATACTTGAAACGTCTGATTGTGGGTGGTTTTGAAGGTGTCTATGAGATTGGAAGAAACTTCCGCAATGAAGGAATGGACAGAAGCCATAACCCTGAGTTTACGTGTATGGAGCTGTATGTTTCATATAAAGACTATAACTGGATGATGTCGTTTACGGAGCAGTTGCTGGAGAAGATTTGTGTGGCAGTGAATGGAACGACGGAGGTGACTGTTGGCGACCAGACTATCAGCTTCAAGGCGCCTTATCGCCGTTTGCCTATCCTGGAAGCCATCAAGGAGAAGACTGGCTTTGACTGCGAAGGAAAGTCCGAGGAGGAAATCCGTGCGTTCTGCTTGCAGAAGGGCATGGAGGTGGATGAGACCATGGGTAAGGGCAAACTCATTGACGAGTTGTTTGGCGAGTTCTGCGAAGGCTCATTCATTCAGCCAACCTTTATCACGGATTATCCTGTGGAGATGTCTCCGCTGACTAAAATGCACCGTTCTAAGGCTGGTTTGACAGAACGTTTCGAATTGATGGTGAACGGTAAGGAGTTGGCGAATGCTTACTCAGAGCTGAATGACCCAATTGACCAGGAAGAACGTTTTGTTGAACAGATGAAGCTGGCAGATAAGGGTGATGACGAGGCGATGGTGATTGACCATGACTTTTTGCGTGCTCTTCAGTATGGTATGCCTCCAACATCAGGTATAGGCATTGGTATTGACCGCTTGGCTATTTTGATGACAGGACAGCCTACGATTCAGGAAGTATTGCTTTTCCCAACGATGAAACCAGAGAAGAAAGCCCCACGTGATGGTGTGCAGAAGTTTGTTGAACTTGGTTTCTCTGAAGATATTGTTCCTGTGTTGTATAAGGTTGGCTATAACCTTGTGAGTGACCTTGAAGGTGGCAATGCACAGAAAATCCAGCAGCAAATAGGTGAGGTGCTGAAGAAGTATAAGTTGGATATCCAGAAGCCATCGGTGGAAGAAATCAGCAATATTGTTGCTAAAATTACAGGTGAATAGTTAAAAATGAAAAATCCGAGTTGCCTGCATTTTGTGTATGGTAACTTGGATTTTTTCACTTTTCACTTTCATGATTCACTTAAATCGTAAATTATATGCAGTTTAAATCTTGTGGTAGAGTGGCAGTATTGGGAGGTGGTAGCTGGGCAACGGCTATTGCGAAGATTGTCATGCACCATGAAGAACGGATAACATGGTACATGCGTCGCGATGACCGTATTGAGGAGTTTAAGCGTTTGCATCACAATCCAGCCTATCTTACGGGAGTTCACTTTGATGTGGATCGCATTACGTTTTCCAGTGACTTGAATGAGGTGGTGAAAAATAACGATACACTAATTTTTGTTATCCCTTCACCATACATCAAGAGCCATCTGAAAAAACTGAAGGCAAATATGAGGGAGAAGATGATTGTGACTGCCATTAAGGGTATTGTGCCAGAGGAAAGTGTGACGGTTAGCCGCTATTTCCAAAGCCAATACAATGTGCCGGAAGAACAGGTAGCCTGCATAGGAGGTCCTAGCCATGCAGAGGAAGTTGCACTTGACCGTTTATGCTATCTGACAGTGGGTTGCCGTGATTTGGAGAATGCACAGGTGGTGGCAGGCTTGTTTGCCAATAAGTTTGTGAAAACAAGCGTTTCTCCTGATATTGAGGGAATTGAATACTCTTCCGTGCTAAAGAATGTGTATGCTATTGCTGCTGGTATTTGTCACGGATTGAAACAAGGTGACAATTTTCAGGCAGTGTTGGTGTCGAATGCTGTACAGGAAATGAAGCGATTCCTGAGGGCTGTTCAGCCTGAAGAACGCCATGTGAGTGACTCTGCGTATTTAGGTGATTTGCTAGTGACGATGTATTCGAACTTTTCACGTAACCGTGTGTTTGGCACGATGATAGGACAGGGTTACAGTGTGAAGACTGCGCAGTTGGAAATGGAAATGATAGCAGAAGGCTACTATGGAACGAACTGTATGAAGATATTGAATAAGCGGTATCATGTGAATATGCCGATTCTGGATGCTGTTTACAATATATTGTATGAGAAAATTTCGCCCAGCGTGGAAATCAAAGTCTTAAGCGACTCTTTGAGGTAGGACGGATGGATAAGGCTGTGGTAATGAAAACTAATTTAATGATTAATAATAACATAAAGCTTGTACTATGAAGATAAATATCAGTAAGGCTGCTCCATTTGTGGCAGCAGGTGCAATTGAGGCTTATGAGCCTCAGGTAAAAAAAGCTCAGGAAGCACTTGAGCAGGGAACATGTCCTGGTAATGACTTTCTTGGATGGATGCACCTTCCAAGTTCTATCACTCCTGAATTTATTGCAGAAATCAATGAAACAGCGCAGGTGCTCAAGGAGAACTGTGAAGCTGTAGTGGTTGCTGGCATTGGAGGTTCATATCTGGGTGCTCGCATGGTGATTGACGCCTTGTCTAACAGTTTTGGATGGTTGCAGCCTTCAGATTGCCCACGCATTCTTTTTGCAGGAAACAATATTGGCGAGGATTACCTTTCAGAGCTGATTGGCTATCTGAAGGGTGTGAAGTTTGGTGTCATCAACATTTCCAAGTCAGGAACTACGACTGAAACTGCCATCACATTCCGCCTGTTAAAGAGAATGTGTGAAGAACAGCGTGGCAAGGAAGAGGCAAAGAAGGTAATTGTTGCTATTACAGATGCCAAGAAGGGTGCAGCTCGCACTACGGCAGACAAAGAAGGCTACAAGTCTTTCGTCATTCCTGATAATGTGGGAGGACGTTTCTCTGTGCTCACACCTGTAGGCTTGCTGCCTATTGCTGTGGCAGGATTCGATATTGCAGCTCTTGTGAAAGGCGCTCAGGATATGGAGGCGCGGTGTGGTCTTGATGTGCCATTTGCTGAAAATCCCGCTGCTGTATATGCTGCAACTCGTAATGCTATCTATCAGAGTGGCAAGAAGATTGAGATTATGGCAAATTACCAGCCTAAGCTCCATAACCTTGGCGAATGGTGGAAACAGCTCTATGGAGAGAGTGAAGGCAAGGACGGGAAGGGTATCTTCCCTGCTTCTGTTGACCTCACAACAGACTTGCATTCTATGGGACAGTGGATTCAGGATGGCGAACGCACTATCTTTGAGACTGTGATTTCTGTAGAGAAGCCTAACACATCGCTGGCTGTGCCATCTGATGAAGAGAACCTTGACGGTCTGAATTTCTTGGCTGGCAAGCGCATCGACGAAGTGAATAAAATGGCAGAATTAGGAACACAACTGGCTCACGTAGATGGTGGGGTGCCTAATATTAAGATTTCGGTTGAGAAGCTTGACGAATATAACATTGGTCAGTTGATCTACTTCTTCGAGAAGGGCTGTGGCATTTCTGGCCTGATTCTTGGCGTTAATCCTTTCGACCAGCCTGGTGTGGAAGCTTATAAGAAGAATATGTTTGCATTGCTGAACAAGCCTGGTTATGAGGCAGAGAGTGCTGCTATTCAGGAAAAACTTAAATAATTTTGATACATTATTTATATATAGGGGAATGAAATATGATATTGTTGCTCCCGGTGTGAAATACATCGGTGTGGACGATTTAGATATAGACCTATTTGAAGGACAGTATGATGTGCCAGAAGGTATATCTTATAATTCTTATCTGATAGAGGATGAGAAGATTGCCATCATGGATACTGTTGATGTCCGTAAGAAAGATGAATGGGAAAAGGTGCTGGAAAAGGCTCTGAATGGAAAGGCACCAGATTATCTTGTTGTTCAGCATTTTGAACCAGACCACTCTGGTAGCGTGAAGTTCATCATGGAGAAATATCCTAATGTGATAGCTGTATGTTCTCCGAAGGCGAAGCCGATGTTTGAACGTTTCTTTGATGTGGATTACGGCGCTCGAATTCAGGTGGTGAAGGAAGGAGAAACTTTATCTCTGGGCGAACATACTTTGCAGTTTGTGATGGCTCCTATGGTTCATTGGCCAGAGGTGATGGTTTCCTATGAGCATAAGACAAAGATTCTTTTTGCGGCTGATGGCTTTGGCAAGTTTGGCGCTTTATGCAAGGAAGAAGAGAACGAGGAAGGATGGGCATGTGAGGCTCGTCGATACTATTTCAATATCGTAGGAAAGTACGGCGCTATGGTTCAGCAACTTCTGAAGAAGGCTGCTACGCTTGATATTCAGACAATCTGTCCGCTTCATGGTCCAATTCTTACAGAAAATTTGGGCTACTACATAGGTCTTTACGACACATGGAGCAAGTATGAGCCAGAAGAAGAGGGCATTTTCGTCGCCTACTGTTCTTTTTACGGCAATACAGCAAAGGCAGCTCTTGCTTTGGCTGATATCATTCGCGAGAAGAGTGATGTGAAAGTTTCTACATCTGATATTGCTCGCGAAGACCTTCACGAGGCTGTCGAAGATGCATTCCGATATGACCGACTGGTGCTTTGTGCTCCATCATATGATGGTGGCGTGATGCCTGTGATGGATGACTACATCAATCATTTGCGCATGAAGACATATCAGAATCGCAAGGTGGCATTTGTGGAAAACGGAACATGGGCTCCTTCGGCGGGCAAGAAGATGCGCGAAGCAATGGAAGCGATGAAAAACATCACTATTGTTGAGCCTATTGTAACAGTCGAGTCGGCTGTCAAGGACAAGACAATAGAAGATTTAAAAGTATTGGCGGATGCGCTGATAGGATAAGAGAATAAAGGGCTGTGTTTTCGCAGCTCTTTATTTTTTTAAATACAAGTGGACTATTTCTGTTCCATCCATATCTCATCTCGTAACGAACTTCCTGCGTACTCACCATAGTATATATATAGGGTGGTGGAGGGAGCCTGTTTGGCCTTGTAAATTTCCATGTGTTGCAAGATTTTGAAAGAAAATATAAAAAACAAGAACTTGTATCATGATTTGGGATAACGTGAACCTAACTTTGCGTCATCATTCATATGTTTAACCCTTAAAATGTAAGAAAATGAAAGCAAAAAAACTTTATTTTATGGATTGTTATTTGGCGGGCAGAAAATTTCACGATGCAGACGAGGTCTGGAATGAACTTAAAGTAGGTACAATCTTGTATCTGGAACACGATAGGGAAAATCGCCATGATCCTAATGCCGTGGCTGTTCTGTATAAGAAAGTGGATGAAGAACCCTACTTGATTGGCTATGTCCCCAAGGCTTGTAATGAGGTGATTGCCCGCTTTCTCGAAATGGGCTGGACAGACATTTTCGAGTGCCGTATCAGCAAAATTGACGAGGAAGCACATCCTGAACATCAGGTACATTTGACAGTTAAGATTAAGAAAAATTCTAAAAATGAAGGGATTTGAATAATTACTGTATATCTGTGATATGCCAAGGTAGCGTGTTTTTAGTTCTCCGCCTGTTTCTGCAAGTGAAAGCTTCAAAGATGCGATTCGCCCAACAATCAGTTATGGCAGAATGCGGATACAATAGGTGCTATTGTGGGTTCTTTTGCTGAAGCTTATTATCCTATTTCGACAAGGATGAAAGAAAAGGCATTTGGGTGGTTTGGCGGAGGAAATGACAATGGAGTAAAGGGTTTTATGGATGTTTTCCATTGATTGAGCGTAAAAAATAAAAAAAAGTCGTCAAGAGAAAAAATATTTGATATGAAATTTGTACGATTTAAATAAAAAGCGTACCTTTGCATCCGCAAATTGCATGGGCGTGTGCTTGTGCATGTGCGTTTGTGTGGCTGGGCCATACTAAATCCATGTGAGGATGGTCCGGTAGCTCAGCTGGATAGAGCAACAGCCTTCTAAGCTGTGGGTCTTGGGTTCGAATCCCAACCGGATCACAATAAAAATAAAGAAACACCCCTAATTTTCAAAAACAAAAAGGGTCGAGCGTTCCAATTTCGCACAACGAGCATTGCGGGCTCGTAGGAGTCGCGACAACCTGTACTTCTCCAAGTAAAATTAGATTTGAAAATTAAAAAAGAATAACGAAAAATGTCAAAAATTTGTCAGATTACAGGTAAAAAGGCAATGGTTGGTAACAACGTGTCACACTCATTGCGCAGAACAAAGAGACTTTTCAATGTCAACTTGTTCACTAAGAAATTCTACTATGTAGAGGAAAATTGCTGGATTGTGCTCAAGGTGAGCGCAGCAGGTTTGCGTATCATTAATCGCATTGGTCTTGATGCTGCTCTTAAGCAGGCTGTGGCAAAGGGATATTGTGCGTGGAAAGACATCCAGGTTATTGGCTAATTTTATAAAGTAAGGAGAATAAGAAAATGGCAAAGAAAGCTAAAGGCAATCGCGTACAGGTAGTCCTCGAGTGCACAGAAATGAAGGATAGCGGTCTTCCAGGAACATCAAGATACATCACTACAAAGAACCGCAAGAACACTCCAGACCGTTTGGAGCTGAAGAAGTATAACCCAATCCTTAAGAGAATGACAATTCATAAGGAGATTAAATAATAAAGTACTATGGCAAAGAAAACAGTCGCAACCCTCCATACCAAGGACGGACGTTCTTTCACTAAGGTTATTAAGATGTTTAAGTCTCCAAAAACTGGTGCTTACGCATTCGAGGAGAAGATGGTTCCAGCTGAAACAGCGAAGGATTTCTTCAAGAACTAATCCCAGTCTCTTGATATAGGATATTTAAGATATGCTTATTAGGTGTTTTGACTGCCTAATGGCATGGAATTTAAGACCTTCCCGTACTTTTGGGGAGGTTTTTTTGTTTTATTCGTTGAAACTCTGTAACTTTGTATCTTAATTGCATCGCAAATCTCTGGGGGGATTGAGAAATGAAATATTGTAGGAGTGAATGCTGTGTCGCAGGCAAGGTGTCACTAGATTTTGTCAACAATATTTTTCTATAACCCTTCATATACAAAAAAGGAAAAGGATATGGGATTTTTTGATATGTTCTCCAAAAAGAAAAAGGAGACGTTGGACAATGGATTAGCTAAGACCAAAGAAAGTGTGTTTGGTAAGATAGCTCGTGCTGTGGCTGGTAAATCGAAGGTGGATGATGATGTACTTGACAATTTGGAGGAAGTGCTGATTACCAGTGATGTTGGAGTAGATACGACTTTGGAAATAATTCGTCGTATAGAGGAGCGTGTGGCACGCGATAAGTACGTGGGGACAGATGAATTGAATAAGATTTTGCGTGAAGAGATTGCAAGTTTGTTGACAGAGAACAATACGGAAGATACAGAAGGATTCCAGATTCCAGATGGTGCCCATAAGCCTTATGTCATTTTGGTGGTGGGTGTGAATGGGGTTGGAAAGACAACCACAATTGGTAAGTTGGCTTATCAGTTTAAGGAGGCTGGCTTGAAAGTTTATTTGGGTGCTGCCGACACGTTCCGTGCTGCTGCTGTTGAGCAGATAAGTATTTGGGGCGAAAGGGTTGGTGTGCCTGTGGTGAAGCAGCAGATGGGAAGCGACCCGGCAGCTGTTGCTTTCGATTCTGTTAGTTCCGCAAAAGCTAATGGGGCTGACGTTGTAATTATCGATACGGCAGGCCGTCTGCATAACAAAGTGAGTTTGATGAATGAACTGACAAAAATAAAGAATGCCGTAAAGAAAGCTGCTGGTTATGAGGCTGATGATGTAATGCTTGTATTGGATGGCTCTACTGGACAGAATGCTTTTGAGCAGGCAAAGCAGTTCACTAAGGCAACAGAAGTAACTTCGATGTCTATTACCAAGTTGGACGGGACTGCTAAAGGCGGTGTGGTAATAGGTATTAGCGACCAATTTAAGATTCCTGTTCGATACATTGGATTGGGGGAAGGCATGGAGGACTTGCAGGCGTTTAATAGGAAAGCCTTTGTGGAAAGTTTGTTTGGTGAATAAGAAAGTAGATGAGAAAGAACACGATAGATATAATCACGTTGGGATGCTCGAAGAATCTGGTGGATTCGGAGCGGCTAATTCGTCAGCTGGAGTTGAATGGCTACCACGTAACTCATGACAGCGACAATCCGCAAGGTGAAATCGTAGTGGTGAACACGTGCGGATTCATTGCTGATGCTCAGGAAGAGAGTGTGAACATGATTCTTGAACTGTGTCAGGCAAAAGAGGAGGGACGTGTGAAAAAGGTCTATGTGATGGGCTGTCTTTCTCAACGCTTTATGAAGGAACTAGGCCATGAAATTCCACAAGTTGACAAATTTTACGGCAAGTTCGATTGGACGGATTTGCTTGGTGACCTTGGAAAAGTGTATCAGCATGAACGTCAATATGAACGTAGTTTGACAACCCCCAAACACTATGCTTATCTGAAAATTTCAGAAGGATGTGACCGTCATTGTGCTTATTGCGCTATTCCGCTTATAACAGGACGCCATCAGAGCCGTTCGATAGAGGATATTGTGGCTGAAGTTGAGCATTTGGTCCGTGAAGGTGTGAAGGAGTTTCAGCTGATTGCACAGGAATTGACTTATTATGGTTTGGACCTTTATGGCGAACAAAAAATAGCAGAGTTGGTTGAGAGAATCAGCGAAGTGAAAGGCGTGAAGTGGATTCGTCTGCACTATGCTTATCCGATGAATTTCCCTTGGGAATTGTTGAAGGTGATTCGTGAAAAGAAGAATGTGTGCAAGTATCTTGATATTGCTTTGCAGCATATCAGTACAAAGGTGCTTGCCAATATGCAGCGCCATGTGAATAAGGAGGAAACTTACGAATTAATTGAACGCATCAGGAAAGAAGTGCCAGGCATTGCGTTGCGTACCACTTTGATGGTCGGCTTTCCTGGAGAAGGAGAGGCTGAATTTGATGAACTGAAAGAGTTTGTGCGTTGGGCTAAGTTTGACAGAATGGGGGCTTTTGCCTATTCAGAGGAAGAGGGGACACCTGCGCAGAAAAAGTATGAGGATGAAGTGAGTGATGAGATAAAGCAACAGAGACTTAGTGAGTTGATGGAACTTCAGCAGGGCATATCCGCAGAGGTTCAAGCACAAAAAGTTGGTAAAATTCTGAAAGTCATTATTGACAGAAAAGAAGGAGAATATTATGTGGGTCGAACGGAGTATGATTCACCAGAAGTTGACCCTGAGGTGCTTATCCCTGTAAGCAATGGAGCATTAAGAAGGGGATGTTTCTATGATGTGGAGATTGTTGATTCTGACGATTTTGATTTGTATGGAAGGATTCATATATAATGTGTGATGAGACGCTTGATTGGCTTTATGCTGTAATTTATACATGAAACTGTAGAAAATGACTAATAAAGATTTTATAGAAAAGCTTTCTCGAAAGACTGGTCTTGAGAAAGATGAAGTGAAGGATCTTTCTGCTTCGTTAATTCAAGTGTTGCTTGATGAGATAGCAGATGGCAATAGCGTTACCATTCATGGGCTTGGTGTGTTTGAGCCACGCGAAAAAGCGAGTCGCAAGATGTTCAATCCTACTTCAAAAACATATATTATTGTACCTCCTAAGACAACGCTCAGTTATAAGATGAGTGCCGCTTTGAAGGATAAATTGAATATGGAATAAGCTATGAATGAGAAACTTTCATTTCAAAATATAATAGATACGCTGGCTCAGAAGTCGGGAGTGTCAAAGAAGGTAGCAGATGGTTTTTGTAAGTCATTTTTCGATACGGTAGTTGATGCGTTTGCTCAAGGAGAAGATGTTGTGAAGGTGAAAGGGCTGGGTACATTCAAACTTGTGGCAGTAGATAGTCGCGAGAGTGTGAATGTGTCAAATGGCGAACGTATTGTTATTTCTGGTTATAAAAAGATTGCGTTTACTCCTGAAGATTCTGTTGTGGATTTCCTGAATAGGGGTGTGGGTGCTGAACCTGCGCCTTCTTTGGAGAAGACTGCGCCTCTTGTAGTAGAATCCAAATCAGGTTTGATATTGGCGGAAGAAGATGTAGCAGAAGAGAAAGATGTTGTGGCTGATTTGGTTCAGGTGCCAGAACCTGAAAGGGTAGAAATGCCTCAAGACTCTTTTGGCGGCATAGATATGCTTATTTCAACTCCTGAAAGTGTGGAGGAAATCCGTCAGCAGTATGAAGAGGCAAAAGCGAAGATGGATGCCGCTGTTGAAGAGGCGCGTAAAGCGAATGCGGAGAAACTACGTTTAGGGAAATTGTTGGAAAGAATGGAGCAGAATATGGAGCCGGAAAATGTTGAGGTTCCTGTTGCTGCCATTGAGGTGCTTGGTGAAAACGAGAAGGATGTTCCTGATGCAGAAGTGAAAGCGGACGATACGGGAGAAGAAAGACGGCAAGAAGCGTTTAATCGTGTGATAAATGCGCCAAAGACGGACGATGAAAGTGAGAAGAAGGATACGCCAGTCCAAAATAAGAAATCCAATGGCGCAAAATGGTTCTGGATTATTGCTTTTATCCTTATGCTTTTATCCGCTATTGTATATTTCTTGCATAAGACTTATCTTTCAATTGATTCTGTGAAGGAGGTAGAGCCGGTGGCGAAAGTTGAATCGAAAACGAAGGTGGCAAGAAAGGTGGTTCCGGCAAAGAAAAAAACTGTTGTTAAGGATTCACTCCGTGTGGATACAGATACGCTTAAAGTCGTTGTACCAGCTGAGGTAAAGGTGGATTCTGCGAAGAAAGCAGAACTGCCAGTTCTGACGGAACGTCCAGCAACCCATACGATGAAGCGTGGTGAGTCACTTACACGCATTTCTGTACGATACTATGGCACAAAGGATTCTGTTCGCGCCATCATTCGTGCCAATAATTTTTCCGATCCTGACAATGTTCATGTTGGGGCAGAGGTAAAGTTGCCTTAGTTGGCAATTTGCCACTACTTATACATCTTCTTAAGCAATGATTTAAGCAGAATACAAGAAGCAAGCAGATGAATGGCTGCTGAAGACATATGGGAATATCATAAGGGTAAAAAAGGTACTAGAGAAATCTCCAGAGAGTTGGAAGCCGTATTTAGATACAACTTAACTCCAGTGGAAGCAGTTCAGGCAGTTTTGATGAATCTGTAACTCTTTCAGATGGTAGCCACTTGAGAAAGGCTGTAGGTGGAAATTTCCCATGATATTTTTTATGAATATGGGGTTATGACTTAGAATGCATAGCCCCATATTTTTCCTTTAAGATGCGTTTCCCTCTAAACCTCTTAATAGATGCGCCTTGTATCGTCTTTTCGTTTTTCCTTGTATCGTAATTTGGATGTGGAACGGAGCGTTTTTGGGGCTTTTTGTATACCAATCGGTACCTTTTTACTGTTTGAACTTTTAATAACTCTTAAAAAAAATGTGGTATAAGTTTTCTTAACATTCTTTAAGATGAGAAGTGGGATAAAATTTGTAATTTTGTACTCAAAATAAGTCAAAAGGACGGTTTGGGCTATTTGATAGTGCACATTTTGAAAACCATGAATGTAATTATGCCCAAATCTTTAAAATGTTTTAATTTAATATGGCAGAATCTATTGATATTCGCGAGCTGAACGAGCGAATAGAACGTCATAGCGCGTTCGTCACAAACATCATGACTGGTATGGATCAGGCAATTATCGGTCAGAAACATCTGGTTGAGTCACTTCTATTAGGACTCCTTTCTGATGGCCACGTGCTTCTGGAAGGTGTGCCTGGCTTGGCAAAGACTAAGGCTATTAAGACATTGGCATCGTTGATAGATGCGCAGTTCAGCCGTATTCAATTCACTCCCGACTTGCTTCCTGCCGATGTCATTGGTACGATGATATACAGTCAGAAAGATGGAGAGTTCAAGTCTAAAAAGGGCCCAATTTTTGCTAACTTTATCTTGGCCGATGAGATTAATCGTGCACCTGCAAAAGTGCAGTCAGCTTTGCTTGAAGCGATGCAGGAACGCCAGGTGACCATCTCTACTAATACCTACGAACTTCCCAAGCCTTTCCTTGTGCTGGCAACTCAGAACCCTATTGAACAGGAAGGTACTTATCCGCTTCCAGAAGCGCAGGTAGACCGCTTTATGCTGAAAGTAGTTATTGACTATCCAAAGCTGGAAGAAGAAAAGAGAATTATTCGCCAGAACATTAGTGGTGAAAAGCAGGACATCCGCCCCGTTATGAGTACAGCAGAAATTGAGGCTGCACGTAAGGTTGTGCGCGAGGTCTATCTGGATGAGAAGATTGAGCAGTACATTGCAGACATCGTTTTTGCAACACGCTATCCAGAAAAGTACAACCTTAAGGAGTTGAAAGGATTGATAGGTTTTGGCGGTTCTCCACGTGCCAGCATTAATTTGGCGCTTGCGGCTCGTTCTTATGCCTTCATCAAGCATCGTGGGTATGTGATTCCCGAAGATGTTCGTGCTGTAGCGCAGGATGTGCTTCGTCATCGTATAGGTCTCACATACGAGGCTGAAGCAAGCAATGTGACTAGCGAAGAAATTATTAGCAAGATTCTGAATAAAGTTGAAGTGCCTTAATGGAAACCGAAGAACTTTTACAGAAAGTCAGAAAAATCGAGATAAAGACAAAGGGTCTCTCGAACAATATCTTTGCAGGCGAATATCATTCCGCTTTCAAAGGTAGAGGTATGGCATTCAGTGAAGTGCGTGAATATCAATATGGTGATGATGTTCGTGACATTGACTGGAATGTTACAGCTCGTTTGGGTAAGCCTTATGTGAAGGTGTTTGAAGAGGAGCGTGAGCTGACTGTGATGTTGCTTGTGGATGTTTCTGGTTCGCTGGATTTTGGAACCCAGAAGCAAACGAAGCGCCAGTTGCTGACGGAGATTGCAGCAACATTAGCTTTCTCTGCTATTCAGAATAACGACAAGATAGGTGTGATATTCTTCTCTGACAAAATAGAAAAGTTTATCCCTCCGAAAAAAGGTCGTAAGCACATCTTATTTATTATCAGAGAATTGCTCGGTTTTCAACCAGAAAGTAACAGGACGGATGTTGGCCTGGCTGTGGAATTTATGACCAATGCCATCAAGAAGCGCTGTACTGTTTTCTTGCTGAGTGACTTTTTTGATTCTAAGGACTATACGAGCCAGTTGACGGTAGCCAATCGACGTCATGATGTTGTGGCATTGCAGATTTATGATCGCCGTATGCTGCAACTCCCAGATGTAGGTATTATAAAGATGTTGGATGCAGAAACAGGAGAGGAAACGTTCATTGATACATCTTCCAGTGTTCTCAGACGTGCTCATCACGAATGGTGGGTGAATCATCAGGCATGGTTGAAAAACGCTTTTACAAAATCAAATATTGATAACATCTCTGTTCGGACAGACGAAGATTATGTTCGTTCATTGATGAATTTGTTTAGGAGAAGAAGTTAGAAAGATGGTTCTGATAAATAGAATAAAGTATCTTATCATATTGTTAATCTGTTGTTTGGCAAGTGTTTGTAAAACAGAAGCTCAAGTGACAGTTGACGCGAAATTGGATTCAGCAAGAATCTTCATTGGTCAGCGAATGGGGATAACGCTGGAGGTAAGTGCAAATGCTGATGCTGATGTACAATTGCCAGAGTGGGACTCTTTGCAGCAGATTGTGCCAGGAGTAGAATTTGTGAAAGCAGAAGATGCAGATACAAGCTATCTGAATGATGGAAAGCGCGTGATGCTGTCACGTCGTTATTACTTTACATCTTTTGATTCAGCTCTTTACCTCCTACCTGAGATGAATGTCAAGGTGGCGGGTGAAGATTACAAGTCCAAGAAACTGGCACTAAAAGTGTTGACATTTGATATAGATACACTTCATGCAGACAGTATTTTTTCTATCAAGGCGGAGCTGGCGCCACCTTTCGACTGGGCAGAATGGCGTTATGTCATTGGTTTTGGGCTGATGGCGCTAATTATTGCAGGTTTGTTGGCATATGTAATATATAGGCTAAAAACTAATAAGCCAATCATCCGCCGTATCCGCACTAAGCAGCGTGTGGCACCTCACAAGGTCGCAATGCAGAAAATAGAGCAGATAAAGGAAGATAAAATTTGGCAAAGCGAAGATTCGAAGGAATATTATACGCAGCTGACTGATACGTTGCGACAGTACATAAAGGAGCGCTATGGATTTAATGCGTTGGAAATGACTTCGTTTGAGATTATTCAGAAACTTCAGGAAGTGAATGACGAAGAGGCTATTGCTGAATTGCGTGAACTTTTCCAAACAGCCGATTTAGTCAAGTTTGCCAAGTATAGTACTCTTGTCAACGAGAATGACCGAAATCTTGTCAGCGCTATTGAATACATCAATCAAACAAAACTTGAAGAACCTGAGCAGCAGCCACAGCCTGAGGAAATCGTGGTAGAGGAGAAGCGTTCAAAGATTGCTAAAATGGTGCTTGTCGGAAGTATTGTTGTGGCAGGAATCGTGCTGATAGGAGTGCTGGCATATATTTGCTACAGAATCTATATGTTGACAATGTAAAGGAAGTGAAATAAAGAATATTTGGCCTATATCTTTGTAAATATGGAATTTAAGAATCCTTACTTTTTCCTTTTGCTATTGGTGCTGATACCATACATTGTGTGGTATGTGCTCAAGTTTAAGAAGAGCTTGCCATCGCTGAAGGTGCCCGATACAACAAAATACACTAATACTCCCAAAAGTTTCCGTTTATACTTAATGCATTTGCCGTTTTTGTTGAGGTGTGTGCTAATATTTCTGGTTGTGTGCATTTTGGCTCGTCCCCAGAGTAAGCACTCATGGAGCAATACAGATGTGGAAGGTATAGATATCATGTTGGCTGTCGATGTGTCCACCTCTATGTTGGCACAAGATTTTAAGCCCAATCGAGTGGAGGCCCTGAAGGAGATAGCAAAGAAGTTTATAGACAAGCGTCCTAATGATAATATTGGTCTGAGTATGTTTGCAGGCGAGGCTTACACGCAATGTCCGTTGACTGCCGACCATGCTGTACTCATGAATCTTTATAATAGTGTTGATTGCAATATGGCTGCTCGTGGCATTATTGATGATGGTACAGCTATTGGCGATGGCATTATGAATGCGATTCTTCGCTTGAAGGATAGTGAAGCTAAGTCTAAGGTAATCATTCTGTTGACAGATGGTGTGAACAATAGTGGTAATATTTCTCCACTGACAGCGGCGGAGATTGCCAAAAAGTATGGCATACGCATATATACGATAGGTATCGGACGTAATGGTATGGCGCCATATCCGCTGCCAACAGGTGGAACAGCGATGCTGCCTGTTGAGATTGATGAAGAAACAATGACGAAGATTTCTACAGAAACTGGTGGACAATATTTTCGTGCTCAAGAAAATTCAGAGCTTGATGCTGTCTATCAGGATATTGATAAACTGGAACGTACGAAGTTCAGCGTCAAGCAGTTCAGCCGTCGAAATGAACTCTTTGAACCCTTTGCGCTTGCGGCTCTGATTGTGTTCTTGTTGGAGATTATTTTGAGAACCATTGTATTGAAGAGAATGCCTTAAAAGTAAAGATTATGTTTAGATTTGCATCCCCTATATTTTTATATTTGCTGATTCTCATACCTGTGTTGACTGCCATTTATGTACTGATACAGTATGGGATGAAACAAAAAATGAAGAAATTTGGCGATACAGAATTGTTACGCTATCTGATGCCAGACGTTTCTCCTGTACGTCGTCATGTGAAGTTTGCTTTGATGATGCTGGCTCTTGGATTGATTTCGCTAGTGCTGGCTCGTCCTCAATATGGCACACGTAATGAGGAAGTAAAACGTTCTGGTATAGAAATTGCTATTGCTGTCGATGTTTCAAACTCAATGCTTTGTCAAGATGTGAGTCCAAGTCGATTGGAGAAGTCAAAGATGATAGTGAGTAAGCTTGTTGAAATGTTTGACGAAGATAAAGTGGGACTTGTCGCTTTTGCAGGCAGTGCCATCACGTTGTTGCCGATGACGAGTGATTATGTGTCTGCAAAAATGTTCCTTGACCAGTTGAATCCCGAAACGATATCCATACAAGGAACAAATGTGGCAGAAGCGATAACACGTGCGACTGCTGGATTTTCCAAGAAGAATAATGTTGGTCGCGCACTCATTCTCATTACCGATGCAGAAGATAATGAGGCGGGAGCCATAGAGGCAGCCAAACAGGCAAAAGAGGCGGGCATTCAAATCTTTGTTCTTTCAGTTGGAACGGCACAAGGTGGACCTATCCAGATGTATGATGGAACTTTCAAGAAGGACCTTTCTGGTAATGTTGTGACAACAAAATTGAATGAGCAGATTGGAAAAGACATTGCACAGGCTGGTGGCGGAATGTATATACATGTTGATCAGACAAATATGGCGCAAGCAATATTGGAGCAGGAAATAGGAAAGATGCAGAAAGAAGACATTTCAGCTTCCATGTATTCTGCTTATGATGAGCAATTCGTGGCTGTAGCATTGCTATTGTTTTTTGTACTTGTTGCAGAATTGTGCATTATGGAGAGAAAGAACCATTTGTTCAAAAAAATCAAATTGTTTAGTTAAATGAGAAGATTCTTCTTTAGCATATTATTATTCATAGCAGTGTTCCCTGCTGTCGCTCAGAGTGCTCGCGATTTCATTCGTATGGGCAATAAAGCCTATCGCCAAGAACGGTATGATGAGGCAGAGACGTTCTATCTGAAGTCAATAGAGAAGAACCCTTCATTTGAAGCATACTATAATTTAGGCAATGCTTATGTGATGCAAATGAAGGATTCTACGGCATACGAAAACTATAAGAAAGCTGATTCTTTAGGAACAAGTGATCCATTGCGCAAAGCCCGCAATTTCCACAATATGGGTAATATATGGTATGCCCAAGGACTGGCAGCGTCACGCCAGGAAGGAGCTAATGCGGCAGGCGCATTTCAAAATTCTGTCAATTATTTCAAGAGTTCTCTTCGATGCAATCCCGATGACCATGAAACACGTTATAATCTTGCTATGGCTCAATATCAGTTGAAAAAGAATCAAGACAAAAATGGCGGTGGAGAAAGTGAAGACAAGAATCAGGAACAGCAAGAAAAACAAGAGCAGCAACAACAGAAACAAGAAGAACAGCAGAAGCAAAAACAACAGCAACCTCAGCAGCCAGAGCAGAAAAAAGATGAAATGAGTGATCAGGCAGCAGAGCGACTTCTCAATTCAGCACAGCAAGATGAAAAGGATGTTCAACGGAAACTGAATGAAACTCAAAATAATCGGCGAAAGAGCCTTGAAAAAGATTGGTAACAAAAAGAGATGAATTGTTGATTTAAAAGCAGTTTTCAGATGAAAAGAATACTATATATATTTATATTGATGTTGTTTTCCATCAATGTTTTAGCCGATGGAAATATAACATTTGAAGCATCAGCACCTTCGACAGTGGAGTCGGGTGGTAAATTTAGGGTACAGTTTAAGGTTAACACGCATGATGCACGTAATTTCTCTTCGCCTAAGTTTGAGGGCTTTGATGTAATTTATGGGCCGAGTACGGCTTCTCAGAGCAGTTTTCAGATGATAAATGGACGTAGTTCACAAAGCAGCAGCCTTGTCTATACGTTTGTGCTTTTAGCTACAGAACCAGGTACTTATACTATTGGAAGTGCAAGTGTACAAGTGGATGGCGAGACCGTAAAATCAAAGCCTGTACAAGTGAAAGTATTGCCTTCTTCAGGTGGTAACGCTTCTGTTGGCTCTAGTGCAGGTGGACGTACTTCGGAAGCTCTTTCATCTTCTTCAAGCGTGTCTTCAGACCAGCAAATTTCTTCTAAAGATTTGTTTATGACAGCAACAGCGTCTCGTACTAATGTGTACGAGCAGGAGGCTATATTGCTGACTTATAAGATTTACACTCTGTTGGACCTCACACAGTTAGATGGAAAACTGCCAACGCTTGATGGATTTCAAATACAAGAAATTCCACTCCCGCGCACAAAGGAGTTTGACCTTGAACATTATAATGGACGCAATTATCGTACCGTTGTGTGGAGCCAGTATTTGCTTTTCCCTCAAAAGGCTGGTAAATTGACTATACCTTCTATTACTTATGAAGGTGTTGTAGTTACTCGCAATCGCAACTTAGACCCCATTGAGGCGTTCTTTAATGGTCAAAGTGGTTATGTGGAAGTAAAACGTAAAATTACAACTCCAGTTCTCACTATCAATGTGTCTCCACTTGAGAAGAAGCCAGAAGGTTTCTCTGGAGCTGTAGGAAAATTCTCTGTGTCATCAAGTATCAGTACAACCGAAGTTGATGTGAATGATGCTGTCACGCTGAAAATCAATGTAAGGGGTAGTGGTAATATGAAACTTATCGCAACTCCGAAGGTTGATTTCCCTAAAGATTTTGAGACATACGACGCTAAGGTGAATGACCAATTCCAACTTGCCCGTACAGGTTTGGAAGGAACGAAAGAGTTTGAATATCTTGTTGTGCCTCGCCATGCAGGAACTTATGAGATTCCATCGGTTAAATTCGCTTATTTTGATACCGAATCTCGTTCATTCAAGACGCTTCAGACAGAATCTTATACGTTGAAAGTCAATAAGTCTAAGGAAGGAACCGGACAGACGGTTTCC
>JAEIGA010005817.1_pt1 | contig 18784 bp, 16 predicted proteins | sample 9270691 | NCBI WGS metagenome assembly JAEIGA01 (sample SAMN17057246, study PRJNA624740) | gut metagenome | biome: biome; isolation source: fecal sample | host: Bos grunniens | place: China: Xizang | collected 2019 | reverse complement strand
GTGCCGATATGCTTCGCGAGCTTTGCCTGAACTTCGGCGTTGACAACATCATCACATTTGATGCTCATGACCCCAGAGTTCAGAATTCAATTCCCCAGAACGGCTTTGAAAATGTTCAGCCTGTTTATCAGATGATTAAGGCAATGTGCAAAAACATTCCTGACCTTAACATTGATAACAACCACATGATGGTTATCTCACCCGACGAAGGCGGTATGGGTCGATGCATCTATTTCTCATCGGTTCTCGGTCTTGACCTCGGTATGTTCTATAAGCGTCGCGACTATTCAGTAATTATTGACGGAAGAAATCCCATTGTTGAGCATCAGTTCCTCGGCGATAACGTTGAAGGCAAAGACGTTATTATTGTTGACGATATGATTTCATCAGGCGATTCAATGATTGAAGTTGCAACAAAGCTTAAGGAACTCAAAGCAAACAGAATTTTCATCTGCTCTTCATTCGGTCTTTTCTGCAACGGACTTGAAGTTTTCGATAAGGCATATGAAAAAGGTATCATCAGCAAGGTTTTCACAACCAACCTTATTTATTCAACTCCTGAGCTTCTTTCAAGAGATTGGTATGTAAGCGTTGATATGTCAAAATACTGCTCATACATCATTGATACTCTTAACCATGATGAATCAGTAAGCGGTCTGCTTGATCCCAAAGACAGAATCAATGCAGTTCTTAAAAAATACGGTTTCAACACTCATGTTGAGTCATAAAAATATCCCCGCAGAGCGAATCTGCGGGGAATTTTGTTTATAAGAAGAAATATCTTATAAGATAAAGAATAATCATATGAACGGGATAGAACGCATAAAAACCGTATTGCAGGGCTTTTTTGCCTTTTCCTTTTTTGCCGCCATAAAGCCATATCGGAATAAGAGCAAACACGGCAAAGCCCTGAATTGCAATTTCATAAGTTTTTCCGAAAATTTCAATCAGAACCATCTGTCCCTCAAAAAGAACCAGATTGAACAAAATCATTGCAACAAGCTGTAAAATCCACGCAAACGGAAAATCTCTGAAGAGATAGAACATAACAACTGTCAGGAATCCCCAGAAACCGTAATCGGGGAAACCGAAAAAGGATGCCAATGAAATTAAAGCAAGCAACAAAATGCTTTTAACCGTTGTTTTCGCATTCTTTTCTTTCCGCATTTTATCAATGACACAGATGGCAAGAAGGCCGAGAAGCAAGGTGAACATCACATTCTGGTGATAGGGATAAAACCAGCTTCCGCCATAAAAAAGATTGAACGGAATTTCGGAAATCAAAGCAAATGACAAAAGTCTTAATATATACTTTTTAACATTCGATGTGTGAATAAATCCTTCCGAAATCTGAAAAGCAAAAATCGGAAAGGTAAGTCTTCCGATATATGTCATCCAGTCGTTTCCCGAAACAATGGTTGCCCATAAATGGTCGAGAACCATAAAAACAACTGCAAGCAGCTTGAGAACATCCGTTGACAATCCGCCTAACGGCTTTTTAATCAAAGGGCTGTTACACGGAAATTTTTTGAATTCTTCTCTCATTATTCTGCACCTCCGATTCTTTTTTCAATAAAATTATAGCATTGATTTCTGTTTTAACAAATATTCAAAACACATTATATGTCTGTATAAAAAAACCGCCCGAGGGCGGTTTTTAAATTATTTAACTGCTTTGAAATATTTTTTGAAGCTTGTGCCGTCTCTGTTATCAAAGAAGGTGAAATTAATGCCCGCATTCATAAGAAGAGCACCCGAATAAACTTCATCGGTATCCTCATCAATATAATATTTATCGGGGTCAAGTCCTTTAAGCTTAAGAACATAGCTTCTGTTTTCATGCTCTCTCATTACAACGCTTGTAACAAGAGCTTCATTTTTATCTTCGGAAACAAACATCCATGCCGCCTTATATTCATTTTCAAACGGTGAAATAAGTCTGTAAAGATCACCGTAATGAATAACATCATAATATTTATGATATTCAGCAACCTGAGCTTTAACAATTTCCGCCTCATTATCCGTGAATTTATTGGGATCAAGTTCGTAACCGAATGAACCCCAAAGAGCAACGTCGCCCTTTGTTTTGTATCCTGTTCTTCTGCATGCGGAAACATGAGCACCCATTGTGAGTGCAGGTTAACACATTGAAGTTCCGAACTGAATTGTAAGGCGTTCAATGGGGTCGGTATTGTCACTTGTCCATATCTGGGGTGAATAATAGAGTGTACCCGGATCAAAGCGTCCGCCGCCGCCTGAACAGTTTTCTATAAGCATATCGGGGAAAGCCTTGTTAAGTCTTTCCATTACATCATATGTACCAAGCACAAATCTATGGAATATTTCCTTTTGTTTTTCGGGAGGAAGAAGTGCTGAACCAACCTCGGTAAGATTTCTGTTGAAATCCCATTTAAGATAATCAACATTATTCACCGAAAGAACCTTATACATTTCGCCGAATATATAATCTCTTACATCCTGACGGCTGTAGTCAAGCACATACTGATATCTTGCAATTGATTTTTCTCTGCCCGGAACGTGAAGACACCATTCGGGATGAGCACGGTAAAGATTGCTGTCTCTCGAAATCATTTCAGGCTCATACCAGATGCCGAACTTCATGCCGATGCCGTTGATTCTGTCAATAAGCTGAGTAAGTGTTCCGCCAAGCTTTTCTTCATTAACCTGCCAATCACCAAGACCGCTTCTGTCTGAATTTCTGTCACCGAACCAACCGTCATCCATAACAAGCATTTCCATGCCAAGCTCTTTTGCCTTCTTTGCAAAAGAGAAAATCTTCTCACCGTCAAAATCCATGCCTGTTGCTTCCCAGTTATTTATGAGAAGAGGACGCTTTATATTTTTCCACTTGCCTCTGAAGAGGTGCTTTCTGTAAAGTCTGTGGAGAATCCGGCTCATTTCGCCAAGACCCTTATCGGTATAAACCATAACTGCTTCAGGAGCATCAAAGCAATCACTCGCATCAAGATGCCAACCAAAGCTCTCAGGGTTGATACCCATAAGCACTCTGCTGCCGCCATACTGGTCAACCTCAACGGAAAAATCGAAGTTACTGCTGTAAACAAGATTGAAGCCGTAAACTGAGCCGTTATCTTCTGTTGCGCCCTTTTCCATAAGTGCCGCAAAAGGATTATGGCTGTGGCCCGATGAACCCCTTTTGCTTGCAACAGACTGTCTGCCATGAGAAAGTGCACGCTTTTCAAGGCTTCTTTCCTTGCCCCATCTGCCGTAAAGGCTGAGCATATCATAATCATAGTTACTGAAATCAACCGCACAGCTATATACTCTTTCAATATCAACTGCTTTATCGGAGTTATTTATAACCTTAACTCTTCTTGTCATTGCGCCGAGTTTTTCAAAAACAGAATAATAAAGCACAGCCTGAACACCTGTTACTTTATCTTCGGTTAAAATTTCAAGAGTTGTTACATCGGAATCATCTTCCGAATAAAGTGCGGGAAGTCCTTCAATTCCGGGCTTGCCTGAATAAATCTTATGGGAAACATAGCGAACATCGGTTGAGGTATTGCCGTCTGCGTTTTTTACGGAAAGAGCAGAAATTCTGAAATCACCCGTTCCTTCGCAAGGGTATTCCATCGGAGCCATATCAACGGTAAAAAGTCCGTCGGTAACATTGATATTCATGGGACTGAATGATGCAAAATAACCTCTGTATTTAAGCGCACTGACATTGTTATCAGGTATTTTTGCACCGTAATATAAGTGCACAAGATAATTTTCCTGGTAAATTTCCATTATGTAGCTTGATGTTGAGGTATCAAGCTTAAAAATCTTTTTTTCGCTGTCAAAAACTATAGGCATATCAATTCTCCTTAATAAGCTGGTTTATTTTTTCTCTTGTGTTCAGAAGCCATTCTTCACTGCGGGGATAGCTTGTGAATTTAAGCGGTTGCTCATTTTCAATAAGCTCAATAACCTTTTCTCTTCCTATCTTGCTTTCAAGAAGCTGCAACGCCATCATATCCTGAAAACCATCATAGAAAACCTTGAGTCTTATGCTTGCCAGAGCTTCTCTGTTTTCGCCCGGGTAAACCACAAACGAGTCACCCGAAGGGAAGCTTCCGCCCGCATCGGTTATCTCATAAGGATTAATGGCTTTGACAGAATACTGAAGATTATAGAAATTATATCCCCAATGCAAAAAGCCCTTTACATCATAGCGATAAAGCAGGGTACCGAGAACTCTGTTACGCATTGAAGGCATAGCCATAAATCTGTTGGGCAGATAATCATGGTCCTGTCCGCAGCAATAATATGTCCAGAGCTCGGGCACATTGCCTGCGAAATCTTCTATTTCACTTTCACAAGGTACAGGCAATTTAACCGCACCTGTTTTATAAAACTCAAAATCCGAAAGAGCATCAAATGTTGCAAATCCGGGAAAAATCTCTTCAAAAAGCTTCGAATGGGTTTTATATGTTTTCAGGTGTTTATCGGAAGGTTCATCGGAAACATGGAGAAAACATTTTTCGCGTATTCCGTTTTTATCAAGAAAATCCAGGAGTTCGGCTGCAAATGAGCGAAGAAAACTCTGATATTTTCTTCCTGCAGCCTTTGTTTTCCAGCCAAAAAGCTTCTTTTCTCTTCCCTTGCTGTCAATCACCACAATTTTCGGTGCATGCTTTGCACCCCATTGAGTAAACAGATGGCTCAGTTCAAAATACTCAACACCGCATTTTTTGCACATTTCAATCCACTTTTTAAGGTTTCTGAAATCAAAACGGTAATCCTTACCCGTTTTATAAACCTTAACAAGCTGAACCGTTCTTCTTTCACCGCCAACTCTGGTATCAAGCGGAGGAGTGAAAAGAGGGGTAAGAATGCAATTTATACCGTGTTCAACAGCAGTCTTTATAAAGCTTTCATTTACCTTCCAGTAATCCTCGCTCATTGCTTCAAAGCCGTAATAATTGCAAAGGCAATCGGAATGATACCAATTGGTATGAATAAGGCTCTGCTTCGGAAGTTCCGCATCAATAACCTCAATATCAATTTTCTTTGACTGAACATTTCCTGCACATTCAAATGTTACTTCAAGCGTGTTATTGCCTGCACAGTTTCCGCAAGGAGAAATCTCAAACCATACACTGTACCATACGCCCTTTTGAGCATCAAATTCTCCGTTGAACGGTTCAAGGCAGTCGGGATACAAACCTGATGTTTTGCGAAGATAAAAATCGTCTGACTCCTTATTGCACGCTGTTCCTACGGGAACACTTTTTACGAGATAAGCTTTTGCATAAGCTGAAAGTGCACCCGACAAAGCAACTTTAACCCCGACGGTTTCTTCAACACAAAACGCCGCCTGAAAAGAACTGCGTTCATTTTTAAGCATTGAAAAGCCTTTGAAATCAACAGCTTTCGGCTTTTCATCAGCAAAAACTTTTTCAAGTGAACTCAAAATAACAAATTCCATATTTTTCACCTATTTATTCTGTGATATCAATCTGTCTTTTTCAACAGTTTTATCTATAGCCTTTATAACGGAATTTTCAAATCCCGTTTCTTTAAGACTGCAAACGCCTTCAATTGTTGTTCCTCCGGGTGAACAAACATTTCTGATAAGCTCGCTTGCAGAAAGCGGACTTTCAAGCAACATCTTCGCACTTCCGAAAAGCATCTGCGCCGCAATTTTCTGTGAAACATCAGCAGGCAAGCCGTATTTTACCGCCGCATTTGCAAGTGCATCGGCAAACATATAGGCAAAAGCGGGAGCTGAACCTGCAACAGCAGTAAATGCAGAAAAATACTTTTCTTCAACCTCAATCGCTTTACCGAAGCACGAACAAAAATCAAGAACAAAATTCATTTCTTCTCTGCCCGCATTTTCATTTGAACAAGCCGCTGTCATTGACTCACCTGCAGCAGCGTTTATATTAGGCATAATTCTTATAACCTTTGCATCAAAGCCGAAAAGAGAAGTTATTTTCTCGGTTTCAGTTCCCGCCGCGGTTGAAATAACAAGCGGATTATTAACTTTCACACTTTCTTTTATCTCATTGATAAGAGCCGCAATATCCTTGGGTTTTACTGCTATAACGATGTTTTCACATTCCGATGCCACCTGATTTGCCGACTCTGCAACATTAATGCCGAGCTTTTCTTTAAATTCATCAAGCTTTTCTTTATTCAAATCATAAATCAGGATTTCTTCAGAGTTGATTTTTCTTGATGCAACAACACCTTTGAGTATTGCACCCGCAAGATTGCCTGCACCTATGAATCCGAGTTTCATGGATAACCTCCGATATTATTATGCAAAAAGCACAAAGCAATCTGCTCTGTGCTTTTTTAAAATTAAAGTTCTGATGTGCAGTTGGGGCACTTTGTTGCGTTGATATTGATTTCGCTCTTGCAGAAGGGGCATTCCTTTGTTGTGGGCTCTGCGGGAACTTCTTCTTCCTTCTTCTTTGTCTTTTCATTAATGGTGTTGATAACCTTGATAAGACAGAAAATAACGAAAGCCATGATAAGGAAGTTGAGGATTGCGCTGATGAAGTTGCCATATGAAAGAGTTGCTGCGCCTGCTTCCTGAGCAGCCGCAAGAGTTTCATACTCTTTACCGTCAAGAGCGATAAACCAGTTTGCAAAATCAAGACCCTTTGTTGCAAGGCTGATAACAGGCATTACAATATCATCAACAAGTGATTTAACAATAGCCTGAAAAGCACCGCCTATGATAACACCGACTGCAAGGTCAATAACATTGCCTCTCATAATGAACTTCTTGAATTCAGACATAAAGCCTTTTCCTTTTGACATTTTGAATTACCTCCTAAATATATCTATAACATACTTTACCAAAAATAAAATCAAAGGTCAACACCTTCAAGGTTAAAATTTGGAATAAATTCTTCAGATGAAGATTCCTTGCTTTGAAAATAACAATTTTCAAAACCCAAATCCATTATTTTTCCCTTTACAATGGAATATTCTCTTGAAGAAAGCTTTCTGTTAATCGGCGGCATTTCCTTTGCTTTTCCGAAGGGTGTATACTGCCGCATAACGCTTATATATGTTTCTTCCGGCAGATTTTCCCTTACCCAACTGAAAATCTTTTCCGCCTGCGAAATATTGCCGGGCAAAACCATATGTCTGATAATAATTCCGCTTTTTGCAATTCCGTTTTCATCAAAAACAAGATTTCCGACCTGCCTGTGCATTTCAAGAACCGCTTTTGACGCAACCTCAAAATAATCTTCCGCGCCCGAATATTTAAGCGAACGCTCGCTGTCATAATACTTCAAATCAGGCAGATAAACATCAACAAGACCCTCAAGCATTTTAAGTGTTTCAACGCTTTCATAAGACGATGTGTTATAAACAACCGGAACCGGAGAATTATATTTTTCAAGCATCTTCGCAATCATCGGAGCATAATGGGTCGGCGTTACGAGATTGAGATTATGAACTCCTTTTTCGATAAGAGAATCGAAAATTTTAAGAAGCTCATCTTCGCTTACTTCTTTTCCGAAAGCCTTATGGCTGACATCATAATTCTGGCAAAAAACGCAGCCGAGATTACAGCCTGAAAAGAAAACCGTGCCCGAACCGTTTTCACCGCTTATGCATGGTTCCTCCCAAAAATGCGGTGCTGCTCTTGCAATTTTAATGCTTTCTCCAACTCCGCAAACGCCCGTTTCTTTATTTCTTTGAGCAAAACATTTTCTTGGGCATACCGAACACTTCATAACGCACCCTCTTTCTTTTAATAATTATAAAATAATATTAATAAAAATCAAGTATAAATTTAATTGCATTATTAATAAATATGTTGTATAATAGCAGTATCTATAATAATAGGGTGATATTATGCTTTTAACAATCGATATAGGCAACACAAATATTACAATGGGAGTTTACGATAAAAATGAATTAAAGTTTGTTTCACGCCTTGCTACAAACAGAGCGATAACCTCTGACCAGTATGCGGTTGAATTCAAGCAGATTTTCTCTCTTTATGATACACCGATAAGCAGTTTTTCAGGTGCCGCAATAAGCAGCGTTGTGCCAGAACTTTCGTCAACAATGAGCGATGCCGTTATGAAGCTCACGGGATGCAAACCGATGATTCTCGGGCCCGGAATCAAAACGGGAATGAACATTCTTATTGATAATCCTGCTCAGCTCGGTGCTGACCTTCTGGCCGGATGTGTCGGTGCTGCCGCACTTTATCCTCTCCCCTGCCTTGTTATTGACCTCGGAACCGCAAGTAAAATAAGCGTTATTGACAAAAACGGTTCTTTCTGCGGCTGTACCATTGCACCCGGAATCGGAATTTCCCTGGAAGCTCTTTCTTCAAAAACCTCACAGCTTCCGAGCATAAGCCTTAAAACTCCCGCAAAGGCAATCGGCAAGAATACTGTTGAAGCCATGCAATCGGGAACTGTTTTCGGTTTCGCCGCAATGATAGACGGAGTTTGCGAAAAGCTTGAAGAAGAGCTTGGAGAAAAAGTTATGACAACCGTTGCAACGGGCGGTCTTGCAAAAGACCTTATCAAAAGCTGCAAACGCGACATAGTTTATAACGGTGACCTTGTGCTTTACGGATTAAAGGTTCTTTACGAAAAAAATAAAAAATAAAAACAGTTTTACTGCCACAATTGATTTTATTCAGCTAACTTTTGCGTTGCATCCTATAATTAACAAAACTAATATCAACGAGCATTTTGATGCCATATGGCGGAAATATGACCGTTAAGATGTTTTGTATGTGGAGCAGCAGCAAGGAGGAATATATATGTCAAAAAAATCATCCGCAATGAAACGAAACCTTGAGCTTGCACAGCTCGGAATGCTGAGTGCACTGATTGTCATCATGACATTTGTGCCTTATATCGGATACATCAGCATCGGTGCGCTGAGTATCACTCTGCTCCATATTCCGCTTATTATCGGTGCTTGCGTTTTAGGTGTAAAAGGCGGCGTTGTGCTCGGTGCCGTATGGGGAATAACCTGCATTATCAAAGCAGCAACATCTCCCGTTGCAATAACCGACCCTCTTTTCACCAATCCTCTCGTTTCACTTTTGCCCAGAGTTATTGCAGGTCTTGTTGCAGGTCTTGTTTTCAGTTTAGTTGCAAAGAAGCTGAAAAAATATCATCTTGCATCGGTTCTCGGTTCAATTTCAGCCTGCCTGACCAACACCGTTCTGGTTATGGGAAGCCTTTATCTTGTTTACGGTAACACTTCTGATGCCGCAAAGCTCGGAATTGTTCAGTTTGATTTGGGTTCTTTCATCTATTTCATTCTCGGCGCTTTCGGAACAAATGCAATTTTTGAAATTGTTTTAGCCGTTGTTATTGCCGTGCCCATCAGCCACGCACTTCGTAAAATTAAAATTAAAGTTTAAAGGATGAACAAATAAATGCCTATCAAAATAGCAAACGAATTACCTGCCCATAAGTCGCTTGAGCTTGAGAATATTTTCGTTATGACAGAGGATCGTGCAATAAAGCAGGATATCCGTCCTCTTAAAATTCTTATTCTCAATCTTATGCCAACAAAAATTGAAACAGAAACCCAGCTCCTCAGACTGCTCAGCAACTCCCCTCTTCAGGTTGAAATAGACCTTCTTCAGCTTAAATCTCATAAGGCTAAAAACACCTCTGAAGAGCATATGCTGAAGTTCTATAAAACTTTTGATGAGGTTGAAAACCAAAGGTTTGACGGCATGATAGTTACAGGTGCTCCCGTTGAGCATCTTGAATTTGAACAGGTTGACTATTGGGAAGAGCTTTGCAGCATATTTGAATGGAGCAAAAAGCATGTTTACTCCACATTCCATATTTGCTGGGGTGCTCAGGCAGCGCTGTATTATCATTACGGCATACCGAAATACCCTCTTGAAGAAAAGATTTTCGGTGTGTTCCCTCACAGATGCCTTGACCCGCTTCACCCTCTTATGAGAGGTCTTGACGAAGTTTTCTATGTGCCTCATTCAAGACATACCGAAAACCGCAGAAGCGATATTGCTCTTGTTAAAGACCTGCAGATTCTTTCATTTTCAGATCAGGCGGGAGTTCATCTTATTTCTGATATGGCATGCAGAAACTTCTTTGCTTCGGGTCATTCGGAATATGATTGCGAAACCCTTGCAAAAGAATATTTCAGGGATATAAACAAAGGATTGAACATTAAACAGCCATATAATTATTTCCCTGATAATGACCCAAACAAAACGCCCAGGGTTCAATGGAGAAGCGCTGCGAACATAATATTTACCAACTGGCTGAACTATTTCGTTTATCAGCAAACTCCGTATGACCTGAGCACTCTGTAATCAACATAATTTAAAAGCAATAAAGCAGATTAAAGCAACATGGAGAGCCATTTCAAGCGGCAGACCAACCATAAATTTCATATGCTTGGTTTTGTGTCTTATTGTTCTCATTGTAACAAACATAGGCAACGCACCGCCGAAAAGTCCTGTAAGCATCAATGTCGCTTCGGGCACTCTCCATTTTCCTTTAATCGCTGCTTTTTTATCAAGGATTGTCAAAGCAACGGATACAACGGTCATGACCGCATAAAAAATAAGAAAAAGAATTATAAAACTTCTCATTCCAAGCACTCCTTTATTTTTATATCAGAAAGGTAAATCTAATGAGAAAAATCATTCCGTTAATGATGATTATAGCTCTTTTATTATCATCATGTCAACTTAATAAGCAAGCGGAGCTTCCGACTGTATCTCAAACAGAAGCCGTAACCGAGCGATATGAAACAACAACCGTTGCTGAAACTGAAACCTCGGTTACCCGGATTTTAACAAACACTTTATCTTCAATAACTTCGGTTATTGAAACATCAACTAAAAAAACAACAACCTCAACAACAAAAATTACAACAACAGCAAAACCAACTACCACGCTCAAACTGACAACTACAACCAAACCGACAACTACTGCACAACCCGTGATTGCACAAAACGAAATGCGTGCAATCTGGATTTCATGCTATGATTACACAAGCGCGTCAGGAAAAACAAGAGCAGAATATAAAGCGATAACCGATAATATGTTCAAAAATATTAAAGATATGGGGCTTAACACCGCTTTTGTTCATCTGCGTGCATTCTCTGATGCTTTCTACAAATCGGATATATATCCGTATTCTTCATACATAGCAGGTAAGGAAGGCGCAACACTTTCTTTTGACCCATTCGAAGTGCTTCTTGAAAGTGCACAAAATTTCGGAATTTCAGTTCACGGCTGGATTAATCCGTTCAGAGTGTCAACCAAAAATGATATTTCCCTGCTTTCTGCAAAAAATCCCGCAAAAGCAATTCTTGATTCAGGTAACCCCGAAGGAAGAATAAGCATTCTTTCAAACGGTATTTACTATAATCCCGCACATACCGAAAATCACAAGCTGATTATTGACGGAGTGCGTGAAATTATTTCAAAATACAACATAGACGGAATTCACATAGACGATTATTTTTATCCTTCAACAAGTGTTGAGATTGATAAAATTCAATATAACAAATATAAATCGGAAGGCGGAAAGTCAAGCCTTTCGGATTGGCGTATTTCCTGCGTAAACGCTTTTGTTTCTGCTCTCTATTCAGCTGTCAAATCTGCTGACCCGAGCCTTACCGTAAGCATCAGCCCTGCAGGAAGCTTTGAGAAAAATTATAATAATTATTATGCCGATTTCAAGCTTTGGCTCTCAACTCCCGGATATGCGGATATAATTATTCCGCAGATTTATTTCGGATTTGACCATGATACGCTTGATTTCAACAAATTGCTGACCGAATGGAGCAAGCTTAAAAGGCACGCAGGTGTTGAATTGGTTTGCGGAATTGCGGCATATAAATGCTCTGTCAAGGACAGTTATGCCGGCTCGGGTTCTGCCGAATGGCAACAGAATTCCGATATCCTTGTCCGTCAGCTCAACTGCATCAGAAAAAACGGAAATTACTGCGGTTTTGCTGTTTTTTCATATCAGGATCTCACAAGAGCAAATTGCAAAACCGAAATACAGAATCTTAAAAATGCTGTTACTAACGGGGAACAATAATGAAAAAAGACAAAATATTATTAATCATCGCAATATCTATAGCGGTTGCCATAATCGGAATAGTTGCGGTTATGGGTTTCACCGGCAAATTTTCTGACCTGAAGGAAAACTTTGAGCCGGGTTCAACTGCCGTAACAGAAACAACAACCACTCTGCCGCAAGAGGTCACCAGACCCAAATCGCAGAAGCCTGATTCGGTTGTTGCCGCTGTTTATAATGAAATAACAGAAAACTCCGCTTCGGACATGAGCGAATTTGAAAGCAACGGATTCAATACCGTTATTTTTGATTTAACTGCTGAAAACGCATCTTCTGTTGCTGAAACAGTCAACCATGCAAAGGCTAATTCTCTTTATTTCGGCGTAAGAAGTGATATTTCCGAAAAATCGGATTATCTCATCTCTTTTGTTGAAAACAACAATGTTGATTTCGTTATTCTGAACGGTCTCGACGAAACAATTGCGGGTTATTCAGAAAAGATAACAGCAATCTGCACCGAAATCAAAACAATTGATGCCGCAACTAAAATCGGTATTGAGCCTATGTATTGCTCAAATGCCAACGAAAATGTTGTTGCACTCACAGATACCGCAACAGCAGATTTTGTTTTCCTTGTTCAGAAATATAATGATAAATCCGGATTTTCTGTTTTTGAAAGCGGACAGGCTGTCTGGAATGAAAAAACAAGCCCCCTCTGGCTTTGCCATAACCTTCAGAGCCTTAAATCTTTTTCAACGCAAAAAGCTTCGGATATGATTGACCTTATTGCAAAATCGGCTGACATGTCGCTTTGCGAAGGTCTTGCTTTCTGTTATTATTCGGATATCAATTCCGCTTCAGGAACCGCAGCAGATATTGTTATGAATTACATAAAAGAGCGTGACACATATCTGCTTGATAAAGAATTCACCGTTTCAAACCATAAGAAAACATCAATAACCGTTGAACAATCGGTGATAACCTTCAGAGGATCAAGCAGCCCTGCATATGACCTTTTATGCAACGGTCAGAAACTGAAGGTTGCCAAAACAGGCGATTTTTCGGTGGACTGCAACTTAAATCCCGGTAATAACACAATCAAGTTTGAACACAAGGGCAAAACCTATACATATAATGTAACATATAAAATAAAGCTTCTCAAATCAGTTGCTCCGCAAAAGGACATAACAGTTCCGGGCGGAATGCAGATTGAGGTTTCTGCGGTTGCTCTCAAGGATGCAACACTCACGGTTTCGTTTAACGGAAAAACTTATAAAATGAGTGAAGCCCCCGCTATCGAAGGTGATGAAGATAATTCACCCGATACCGAATCGGATTTCACCACATTTACCGCAACCCTTGAAACTCCCGCAAGCACAACATCCGTTCAGAAGCTCGGAAGCTATAAGGTTTCGGCAAAATATAAAACTCTTTCGGAATCGCTGACAGGTGCAAGCGTTAATGTTTCTGCAAAAGAGCTTCCACCTCCCCCGCCACCCACAACGCAGCCTCCCACCACCACTCAAACAACTACACAAAAGCCTTCTGAAACATCAACCGATTCTTCAGGAGAAACATCGGAAAGCACATCAGACGGTTCAGATGAAAGCACTTCATCAGACACTTCAACTGTTAGCCCCGCAGATCTTCTTGAAAGATATTTCTACACGAAAGACTATGGTCTCGGCACTGCAAAAATCTGCGAAATCATTGACGATTATGTTGAAACCTATCCCGGTAATACAACAAGTACATTCTCTGTTCCCGATTGTTCTCCTCTTCTTAAAGGCACGGTAGATTATGTTACCGCAAGCGCTGAATATGACGGGGATACATACTATATTTTAAGTTCAGGTGTCAAGGTTCCCATTCTTCGCGAAGAAAGACTTGCTTCGGGAAGTGAGGGCAAAATAACTCACCTGAAAATTGTTGACAGTGCATACATCATGCCTTCAAACAGCATCAATGTTATTTCAAGTAACTGCACCAACGGAAAAACAGTTATCACTCTTGATATGAACCGTTCCGTTGCATTCAATGCAAAGCTTCTGGGTCAGAAATACGGATTATATAACGGAAGACCCGTAACCGTTTCCGAGCTCAACTGCACAGCACTTGAAATAACTTTCAGCGATACTGTTGCAGCATCGGGCGATATATCGTTTATGAACTCTGTTTGCAAAAGTTCAAAATGGACTTCCGATAAAGACAATAAAACAGTAACACTCACGCTCACCCTTGCTCAGGCAGGTAAATTCTACGGCTTTCATTATGAATATAACGATAACGGAATGCTTGTTATAACTCTCAGCCACAAGCCTTCATCGCTCAGCGGCGCAACCATTATGCTTGACCCCGGTCACGGCGGAATAGACCCCGGTGCGGCTTGCGCGGTAACCTCAACAAGCCTCGGTTCTGAAAAAGATATTAATCTTTCAATAGCAACAAAGGTCAAAGAACTTCTTGAGGCTGAAGGAGCAACAGTTGTTATGACCCGTTCAAGCGATAAATGGGTATGCTACACAGACAGAAATAACGCTGTTCGTGAACGGAATCCCGATATGTTTATCTCTATCCATTGCGATTCAAGCTCCACCGCTTCTGCAACGGGAACCTCCGCTTATTATTACAGAGCATATTCCCAGCCTCTTGCAAAAGCAATTCACGAAAGCCTTGTCAACGCGTATAAGAACGAGATATATAAAGATAACACCTCCATCAATATAGACAGAGGCGCAAATTTCTATGCATTCAGAGTTGTCCGAGTCGAAGAATGCCCATCAATTCTTATTGAATACGGCTTTGTTTCAAACACCGAAGAATGCCAGGTTCTTCAGACTGCAAAAAACAGAGATATTCTTGCAAAAGCAACTGTTGACGGCATTAAGAATTATCTTAACGCAAACTGATTTCGGTTTTTGTTTCAACCTTTGCTTCAATAAAAGAACTTAACCGGAATGCGGGAATACTTATCAAAAACCAGATTGCAGAAAATTGAGGACAAATCTGCCCCATAACATTAAAAGGCTTATCGGAATAATCCCATACTCTCCATCCTGCAACAACATTAACAAGCAAGCCCACCCCGAATTCAACGCTTGTTATAATAACCATTCCGAATAAGCATCTCACAAGAAACGGTATATTGCGGCTTTGGTTGATAAGGGTAAAAAGAACAAGCACCGTTCCCCCTGCCAATGCCATTGACCAATGGGTGTAGCCTCTTGCGATAATTTCTGCAAGACCATACCCAACCGCACCAACAGCAAAACTCATAAAATATTTTCTCATTAGCATCACCTTATATATAATAAGCAAAAGAGGTGTTTTTATGCGGCAGATGACCGCTTTGGTAAAACCTGCATCATCATTATGCAATCTTAAATGCAGTTATTGTTTTTATTGCGATGAGGCAGAAAAAAGAAATAAGAACTCCAATTCGGTTATGACCGCTGAAACTGCAGAAAATCTTATTCGTGAGGTTTTCGATTTCTGCGGTGACAACTCAAATATTCATTTTATGTTTCAGGGCGGAGAGCCTCTTATTGCAGGCCTGGAGTTTTTTGAAAACTTTGTTCAGACCGCCGAGAAATTTAAAACTGAAGGAACAGCTATCAACTATTCCTTGCAGACAAACGGCACTCTGATAGACGAGAACTTCTGCGAGTTTTTCAAAAAGCACAGTTTCCTTATCGGTGTTTCAATAGACGGTGATGAACCGCTGCACAACGCTTTTCGTTCAGATTCTTTTAAAAATGCAATGAAAGGCATTGAGCTTCTCAAAAAGCACGGTGTTGATTTCAACATTCTTTCCGTAATAACAGCAAAAACAGATGCCGAAAAGCTTTTTGACTTTTATAAAAAGAATAATTTCAGAAATGTTCAGCCCATTTATTGTCTTGACCCGCTTGACGGAAATAAAAGCGATTTCAGCCTTGACGCCAAAGGTCTTGCAAGATTTAAAAAGCGTTTATTCAATCTTTGGTTCAAAGAAATTTCTGCAGGAAGACATTTTTATATAAGAGATTTTGATAATCTGCTTTCAATGATAACAAGAGGCTATGCCGAGCAATGCGGTGCAAGCGGAAGATGCAACGCCCAGCTTGTTGTTGAATCAGACGGCACCTGCTACCCCTGCGATTTCTATTGCATAGATGAATTCGAGTGTCCGAATATCAACAATGCAACAATCAATGATATTCTCAACAGTAACGGACTTCATAAGTTCATGGAATATGAAGAAGAAAAAAATAAGCTTTGTCACTCCTGCCCTGTTCAGAAGATTTGCGGCGGAGGTTGTAAACGATACAGAAGTCTTTATAATCAGCTTTCGGGATACTGCCCGATGATGGACTTCATTCTTCATGTTCTCAACAAACTCCGTGATATAAAATAAAGAGGTATTAAAGCATGAAAAAGCCTAATATTATTTTTTATTTTTCAGACCAGCAAAGAGCTGATTCAGCAGGATGCTACGGTCAGAAACTGCCTGTTACTCCAAATCTTGATGCCGTTGCAAATGAAGGCACACTTTTTGAAAATGCATTTTCCTGCCAGCCTGTTTGCGGACCTATGAGAGCTTGTCTTCAAAGCGGAGTTTATGCAACCCAGAACGGGTGCTACAGAAATGATATCGCTTTGCCTCTTGATTGCAAAACAATTGCTCATTATCTTAAAGATGCAGGGTATGACACATCATATATAGGTAAATGGCATCTTGCTTCCGATAAAGAACACAATTTAAAAACCAAACCTACTCCAAAAGAACGCAGAGGCGGATACGATTATTGGAGAGCATCGGATATTCTTGAATTCACTTCTCACGGATATAACGGTTATGTTTATGACGAGAATTGCAACAAGCTTAATTTCAAGGGCTACAGAGCAGACAGAATCAATGACTATGCCGTTGAATACATAAAAGAACAAAATCATGATAAACCTTTCTTTATGTTTATTTCACAGCTTGAGCCTCATCATCAGAATGACCGACTTCGCTTTGAGGCTCCGAGAGGCGCAAAAAAGAATTTCAGAAACTATGAGCTGCCCGGCGACCTCGAAGGAACGCTCGGAGATTGGCGCATACAGTATTCTTCATATCTTGCCTGCTGCAACAGAGTTGATTATAACTTCGGAAAACTCATTGAAGCCCTTAAAGAAGAGGGTCTGTATGATAATACCATAATTATATATACATCCGACCACGGTTGCCATTTCAGAACAAGAAACGCTGAATATAAGCGTTCGTGCCATGAGTCAAGCATAAAAGTTCCTCTTGTTATCACAGGCGGAGCTTTCACCGGCGGCGGCAGGGTAAATGATCTTGTTTCCCTCATTGATTTGCCTGCAACTATTCTTGATATAGCAGGCGTTGAAATTCCCTCTCATTTCATGGGCAAGAGCATCGCTGACAAAAAAGGACACGAAAGCGTTTTCATTCAGATTTCCGAAAGCCAGATCGGAAGAGCTGTAAGAACATCAAAATGGAAATACAGCGTTACTTCGCCCAACAAAGACTGTGCTTTTTCAAACTGCTACACAGAAGATTTCCTTTACAATCTGGAATCAGACCCTTATGAAAAAAATAATCTTGCAGAAAATAAGGGATATGAGGAAATCAAAGCCGAGCTTCGCCGTATTCTTATTGCTCATATGAACAAAGCAGGCGAACCCGAGTTTAAAATAATTGAAAAGAGCAAATAAAATGAATTTAAAAAATGAAATTAAAAGAAGATTGCTTAAAGATGACGGTTCACTTACCGAACCCGGTTGGGCAACGAAGTTGATTTTTGAATACAGCCCGTTTGATGTTAAAGCAAACAAAATGCGTATCAAAGAATGGGATTATTATGTTATCGCTGATGAGAACGGTGCATTCAGCACGGTAATTGCCGATAACCGCTATATGGGTCTTGCCAATGCATCATATTATGATTTCAAAGAACAAAAGAAATATGATTTTATAACTCCCCTGATTATGCCCAAAGGCAAGCTTAATATGCCAACCGACAGCTCGACGGGTGATATTTATTATAAAGACCGTTACTGCAGCCTTGCTTTCATCCATGAAGAAAACGGAAGAAGACTTATCGGAAAATATAAAAAATGTTCTCTTCACGATGAAATGGAGTTTGACATTTTTCTCGAAAAGAATCCTGATGACACAATGGTTATTGCAACGCCTTGGGATGAAGACAAAACCGCTTTTTATTACAATCAGAAAATCAACTGTATGCCCGCAAAGGGTTATCTTAAATTTGCAGGCAGAACAATAGAATTTTCTCCCGAAAAGCATTTTGCAACCCTTGACTGGGGAAGAGGTGTCTGGACATATGACAACACCTGGTATTGGGGCACAGGCAACGGTTTTATCAACAACAAGCGTTTCGGATACAACATCGGCTACGGTTTCGGAAACACTTCAGCTGCAAGCGAAAACATGATTTTCTATGACGGAAAATGCCATAAATTTGACCGCATTGAGTTTGTCATCCCTGAAGATGACACCAAAAAACCATGGAAATTCATAAGCTCTGACGGCAGATTTGACATGGATTTCATTCCCATTTTTGAAACAATAACCGATATGGGAATTCTTTTTATAAGACAAAATGCAAACAAAGTTTTTGGCAAACTTACCGGCAAAGCAATTCTTGACGACGGAACAGCACTTGAAATCAAGGACATGATTGCATTCGCTGAAAGGGTAAGAAACAGATATTAATAAAAATGACCT
>JAEIGA010005816.1_pt1 | contig 18787 bp, 14 predicted proteins | sample 9270691 | NCBI WGS metagenome assembly JAEIGA01 (sample SAMN17057246, study PRJNA624740) | gut metagenome | biome: biome; isolation source: fecal sample | host: Bos grunniens | place: China: Xizang | collected 2019 | reverse complement strand
GGCCACGGTTCGGGGGGAGGAAGAAAACCTCTTACTTCTGCCTGATAGTATTCAATTGCTCCATCCAAAAAGATTGACATTCCCGGATGTTCTTCCAAGATTTCGGGTGTCAACTCTCCCTCATCCGAATAGGCGTAGATATCCGTGGCGCGTTCATCGGCCGCCACCATGGCAAATCCGGCATTGTCTTCGTAGTTGATCAGATGGAAAGCCACCTCGATCGTATCAGCCAACGAGCGCGTGGCGGGCTTGGCCACAAAGTATTCACAACTCTTCACCACACGCGGTGTCGAGCGGGTCTGAAAGCGCGAAAGAATTGCGTCTGCGCGCGTAAGGGCCTCCGTGGCCGTCACCACTTTGTCCCCGGGAGTTTGAAACTCATCGATCTTTTCCACCTTCTCTTCGTTCGCGGAATCTTTCGGAGTTACAATCTCTTCATTCTTGTTGCACGCCACTCCCAACGAGAAAAGCATGCTGATAAAAAATAACCTTTTCATAGTGTAGGAATTTTTAGTTGGTAATATAGGTACACCTTCAAGGTGTTGGTGTTCGGGAGGGTGGCGTTTGAGGCCCTTTTTCGGGCTTTCTCTACTGCAAATTTACGCAATAAAAAAGCCGCTTCCAAATTTTCGGCCGAAAAAAATCTTACAAGAGCGTGAAAATGGGGTCTGATTTTCAATGGGTTACAAAGGTGTCTCCAAAAAAAATCTTACAGAGCAAAAATTTACGCATTGACACTTGGAATTTTATAGGGGTATTAGGGGAGAATTCCTGATTTACGCAAATTAGTCATTGCGAGGAGCGACAAACAGAGAGCACCTATATAATAATAGGAGCAGATGAACCGGGGAGTCAATCGCGCTTATTGCCCTACGGATAGAGAAAATTTCCTAAAAATAAATCCTCATCCTCCTCGGATCGGCCCCTCTACGCAGGAATAAAAAAAACACCTCCACAACGCTTAATTCCTATTTTTTTTCTACCTTTGTTAATTGGATAACCATACATATCGAAAAACAAGCAAAAAAGAGATAAAAAATGGAAAACAAAATCAAAAAGCGATTGGAGGAGATCATCCACCCCGAGACGAAGCAGAGCATTGTGGAGAGCGGTATGGTGGAGAAGATTTCGATCGAGCAGGAGAAGATCCACCTCACCTTGCGCTTCAAAAAGGCCCGTGACCCCTTTGCTGCGAAGATCAAGCGCGAGGTACAGCAGACCGTCGAGGAGCTGATGCCCGACCATGCGGTAATCGTCACCCTGCGCGAGGGCGAAGCCACAAAGCCCGCCCAGCCCGAAAAGCCCCGCACGATGACCTCGGGGGTGGCCCATGTGATTGCCGTGGCCTCGGGAAAGGGCGGCGTGGGAAAATCGACCGTGACAGCCAACCTCGCCCTGACATTGCGCGACATGGGTTACCGAGTGGGAGTCCTCGATGCCGACATCTACGGCCCCTCGCAACCCAAAATGTTCGGCGTGGAGGGCTATATGCCCGAGGCGGAGCATGATCCCGAGACCAACTTCGATGCCATCCTTCCGGCCGAGGCCATGGAACTGAAGATCATGTCGATCGGCTTCTTCATCCAACCCACCGATGCCCTGATGTGGCGTGGTACGATGGCCTCGAACGCCCTCCGACAACTGATTCACCAGACCAAGTGGGGCACCTTGGACTTTCTCTTGATCGACATGCCCCCGGGAACGGGCGACATCCACCTGCAACTGATCAACGAGCTGAAACTCTCGGGTGCTGTCATCGTTTCTACACCCCAGCAGGTGGCCGTAGCCGATGTGGTGCGCGGTGTGGAGATGTTCCGCCATCCGCAGGTCAATGTCCCCGTCAGCGGCATTGTGGAGAACATGGCCTGGTTCACCCCCGAGGAACTTCCCCAAAACCGCTACTACCTCTTCGGCAAGGGCGGAGCCCGCACCTATGCCGAGCAGAATGAGATTCCATTCCTCGGTGAAATACCTATCATTCAGTCGGTTATGGAGGGTGCCGAACAGGGAACGCCGGCCGTGTTGAACGATCCGCGCGTAGGGGAGTACTACCGCTCGATCTGTGAAAAACTTGTCGAGAATGTGATGAAAAGTTGTTAACAAGCCGTTCAAAAGAGGTTGATAAGAATTGATAAGTAGGAGGAGAAAAAATTTGGAAACGGAGAATTTCCGATTATACAAATCCTCACCCGAAATTTCCAAAAAAAGTTTTTTATTTTTATCAACCCTTTTATCCGCACCTTTTCGAGGGGCAATGTTCACAAAAAAGCGTTGTTGAAATGTGAATAAAGTTTTCGACCGCTGTCAACAACCCCACCCAACTCACCAACAAAACAGGAGAAAATAAATAAGTTGCGTGACGCAGACAATAAACAGCTCCCCCGAAGAGTTGTTCATAAAAGACCAAGTAAAAAAGTTATCGACACGATCAACAGCGTTATATATTCTTCTTTATTTTTATATTTAATTAAAATTTAAATTAAAAAGTATAAAAAATAAAAATCATGGCAACCAACCAACAGCAACTCATGGAGCGCATCGCCGAACTGAAGAGGGAGAAACAGGCGGTGATCCTGGCTCACTACTATACGACGCCCGAGGTGCAGGCCGTGGCCGACTTCCTGGGCGACTCCTTGGCCCTGGCCGTCAAGGCGCAATCGATCGAGGCCCCCACGATCCTCTTTGCGGGGGTCCACTTCATGGCCGAGACCGCCAAGGTACTCTGCCCCGAGAAGCGGGTGCTGATCCCCTGCCCCGAAGCGAGCTGCTCGCTGGCCGAGTCGTGCCGCGCGGAGGTGCTCGCCCGTTTCAAGGCCGAGCACCCCAATCACCTGGTGGTCTCCTATGTCAATACGACCGTGGGGGTGAAGGCCCATACCGACATCTGCTGCACCTCGTCGAATGCCCTGCAGGTGGTGGAGTCGATCCCCGCCGACCAGCCCATCATCTTTGCTCCGGATCGTAACCTGGGCTCCTATATCCAAAGACTCACCGGCCGTGAAAATATGCTTCTGTGGGATGGTGCCTGCCATGTGCACGAGGAGTTTTCGTTGGAGAAGATTCTCGACCTGAAAAAGCAGTACCCCGAGGCCAAGGTGGTGGTACACCCCGAGTGTAAGGCCCACATCGTGGCAGTGGCCGACTTCGTGGGCTCCACGGCGGCGATCTTGGAGTATTGTGGCCGGTGTGGAGCCACCGACTTTATCGTGGTTACCGAGTCGGGTATCCTGGCCGAGATGCGCAAACGCCATCCCGAGTTGAATTTCATCCCGGCTCCTCCGATCGATTCGTCGTGTGGCTGCAACGAGTGCAACTACATGAAGATGGTAACGCTCGAAAAGATCGTAGAGTGCCTCGAAAACGAGGCCCCCGAGATCGAGATCGAGGAGTCGGTACGCAAGGCGGCCGAGCGCTCCATCCTCAATATGATCGCCATTAAATAGCGAAGGGAGGTAAAGATGAAGTATCTCTTTTTGATTCTGCGCATCGTGCTGTTCCTGGCGGCTGTGGGTGGTTTATCTTACATCTATCTTTGGCGTAGTACCCCCGTACCGGTCCTGACCCAGGTGCTCTTTTGGCTCCTGTTGGGTAGCACCTCACTGGGACTATGGGTTCAGTGTAAAGCATTAAAAAATGGGAATTAGAAATTAGGGTGAATCTTGGTTTCTTGAATCCAAAACCGAAAACCTAAAACAACAATAAAATATGAAGAAAATTTTAATCTCGCTGACGGCTTTGATGCTGTCGTTGTCGGCCATGGCCGACGAGGGAATGTGGCTCTTGCCCTACCTGAAAAAGATGAACGAGAAGGATATGAAGGCCAAGGGGCTCAAGCTCAAGGCCGAGGAGATCTATTCGGCTGATAAATTGGCCTTGAAGGATGCTATTGTGATCTTTGGTCGCGGTTGCACGGGTGAGATCGTATCGCCCAACGGCCTTTTGTTTACCAACCATCACTGCGGCTACCCCAATATCCAGGCCCTTTCGTCGGTCGAGCACGACTACTTGAAGTTTGGTTTCTGGGCCATGAACAACCAGGAGGAGATCCCTGCTCCAGGCCTTGAGGTGCGCTTCATTCGTCAGATTCACGACGTGACGGCCGATATCCTGGGGAATATCCCCTCGATTTCGGGCGGCGAGGAGCGCGTGAAGCTGGTGGGCGAGAACAAGCAGGCTCTGGTGGCTAAGCTCGAGCAGGAGAATCCGGGGATGGAGGTGATTATTCCCACCTTCTTCGGCGGTAATCAGTTCTTCGCCTTCGTTATGGAGGTCTATAAGGATGTTCGTTTGGTAGGTACCCCTCCCTCGTCGATCGGTAAGTTCGGCGGAGAGACCGACAACTGGATGTGGCCGCGTCATACGGGTGATTTTTCGATCTTCCGTGTCTATGCCGGAAAGGATAATCGTCCGGCCGAATACTCGCCCGAAAATGTACCTTATAAGGCCGATAAGTACCTTTCGATCTCTACCCAGGGATATAAGGAGGGTGATTTTGCCATGATCATGGGTTTCCCCGGCTCGACGACCCGCTACATGACCTCTTCGGAGATCGACTTTATGCTCGAGGTGGACAACCCGCAGCGTATCTATATCCGTGGTGAGCGCCAGGCGATCCTGAAGGAAGATATGGCCGCCAGCGATAAGGTGCGCATCCAGTACGCTTCGAAATATGCCCAGTCGTCGAACTATTGGAAGAACTCGATCGGTATGTCGCGTGGCATCCAAAAACTCAATGTCAAGGGCAAGAAGGAGCAGCAGGAGGCCTCTTTCCAGCAGTGGGCCGAGGAGAACACCCTGCCCGAGGAGGGGTATATCGATGCCCTGCAACTGATCGAGGAGTCGATGAGCGAGGGTAAGGAGGCGCGTGCTACCTCGCAGTACCTGCGCGAGGCCTTCCTGACGGCTGTCGAGATCCTCTCGCCTGCGCGCACCCTGGCCCGTGTGGAGAAGTTGGAGGGGGAGAAGGTGAACGAGGCCCTCGAAAAGATGAAGGAGTGGTATAAGGACTACAACGCCCCCACCGACCGCAAGGTGGCCAAGCGTATGCTTACGATTGCCCGCGAAAATATGAAGGAGCTCCCCTCGATCTATGCCGAGGTGATCGACAAGGAGTTTGGTGGTAATATCGAGGCTTATGTGGATGATCTCTACGACCGTTCGATCTTCGATAACGAAGAGGAGGTGTTGGCCTTGATCAAGAATTTCGATAAAAGCAAGATCGAGAACGATCCGGCCATGGCGCTCTATAAGTCGGTAATGAAACTCTTTTTGGCCAAGCAGGCTGTGGTTCTCCCCACGCAACTCCGCTATGCCGATGGTCATCGCCGCTATATTGCTGGTTTGATGCTCCAAAACCCCAAAAAGGCTTGGGCTTCGGATGCCAACTTCTCGCTCCGCCTGACCTACGGACAGGTGTTGCCCTACCACCCCGTGGATGGTGTCCGTTACAACTACTACACCACGCTGAAGGGTGTTATGGAGAAGGAGGTTGAGGAGGATGGACACGAGTTCTTCGTTCCGGCCCGCCTCAAGGAGCTCTACGAGAAGAGAGATTTCGGTCGTTGGGCCGATGAAAATGGCGAGATGCCCGTGGCCTTCCTGGCCAACTGCGACATCACGGGAGGTAACTCCGGATCGCCCATCATGAACAACCGCGGCGAGCTGATTGGTCTGGCCTTCGATGGCAACTGGGAGGCGATGTCGGGTGATGTGGCCTTCGAGCCCGAATTGCAGCGCACCATCTCGGTGGATGTCCGCTACCTGCTCTTTATTATCGACAAGTATGCCGGAGCCTCGTGGTTGCTCGACGAGATGACAATCCGTTAACTGAATACAGAGAGGTTACTGAATAATGAAAGCAAAAAAAATGCGAACCCTTTGTGGATAGTCCTTTTTCGGCGGTGAATTTGTTTTCACCGCCGATTTTGTTTATTTACAATGCGTTATGTTGAACGATTGTGAAACGACTTTCTGTGCAATCTTTGCTTAAACTCAATTTGTTATCTTGGTGTGTAGCCTTCTATGTAGTCTAAATTAAATGTAAGTAAATATAATTTACCAATAAAATCCGTATATTTGTAACATCATAACTTTGAATATTGTATTATGGAGAAACCTAGACTTTTTGGTATTACACATTCTAATAGAGATTTCACATTGTCAGAGACATGGGGAAAGAATCAATTTAACTCTTCTTTTCCAGCATCTTTGGTTGCCTACCTTTTTCATAAAGGCCTAGATTGTGTATACATAAAAACGAATTCTGACAACCATACATATCATAGTAGTATTTCAGCAATGGATCTGTTTGGAATATCTCCTTTGGATGAAAACACATTTTATTCCTTTGAAAGTGTGTATAGTCAATATCAAACATTTTTTATAGGCAATACACCACGAATTGATTTAGTGATTCAAGACTATATTTCTGGACAATGCTTAAAAGGATTAGAGGTAAAATTAACAGCATTGCCAGATAATTCAACTTGTGATTTTGCGGATGAGTCGTTGTATAGTTGTGAATTGGTTATTAGACCAGATACGATTTCATATCTTGCGTGTAGTATTATTAAATATTACACAAGTGATCGGTTGTTGTTAAAAACTATTCTCGGAGATTTTTCTGATATAATTTGGGACGACGAAAGATGTATATTGGAGAACTATGGGCGCTTTGTAGTTGCCATAGACAATCTATTGAAAAAACATCATCTACATCAAGAGCCATTAGTTATTGAACCTATATGGAAGACAAATGGCAAAACTCCATCGTTGGCAGACAATTGTTTAGATGTTTTTGTATGGAGCAATTTATCTCTTATCCATTTATTCACAGATTTCTCACATACAAATATTAGGCGAATAGGAAGAACAGAAAGAACTCTAGTATGGTTGGTAAGAATGTTGTGGGACTTCATACATTTTGGTCAGTTTAATGCTGAGGATATAATTGATAAATTGTCGTATAATACCAAGAATGATAAGGCTTTTTCAGTTAATGGGCGAATAACGCATCCAATACTTAAATGTAATGAATTAAGCAAGCCTAGAATTACAAAAAAAGAAATTAAAAATATAATTTTAGGTGGCGGGCAAAATCTATTAAGTCCAGAAAGAAGATTTGATGCAATAATTTTTAATTCTCCAGATTTGTTTGATGATGCGAATAGTTGATCTTTTTTGTGGGTGTGGTGGTTTGAGCTTAGGGTTTATAGAAGCTGGTTTCGATGTTATATCTGCGTATGACAATTGGGATGAAGCGATAGAAATATATAAGAAGAATTTTTCACATCCAATATATAAGCAAGATTTAACAGATGTTAACTTGTCTTCTAAAATTATATCTGAACAACAACCCGATATGATTATAGGAGGACCTCCTTGTCAAGATTTTTCATCTGCAGGTAAGAGAGATGAAGATAATGGCAGAGGAGAATTAACAGTGTGTTTTGCATCCATCGTTGCTAATGTTAGACCCAAATGGTTTTTGATGGAGAATGTGTCTCAAATACAAGGCACTAACAAACTTAAAAAGGCTAGGAAAATTTTTGAAGAATCAGGTTATGGATTAACTCAAATTATTCTAGATGCAAGTTATTGTGGTGTTCCCCAAAAAAGAAAACGTTTCTTTCTAATTGGCAAACTTGGAGAAAAAAATGAGTTTCTCACCGATTTGATTGTTTCTAAAATGTCTAATAAACCTATGACGGTAAGAGATTATGTAGGGGAAACATTTGGCATAGAATACTATTATCGACATCCGCGAAGTTATGCTAGAAGAGGAATTTTTAGTATAGATGAGCCAAGCCCAACAATTAGGGGAGTGAATCGACCGATGCCAAAGGGATATCATCTTCATTCAAATGATCCAGTATCTTCTTTGGATGGAATAAGAAGTTTGACTACAAAAGAAAGATTTATAATTCAAACATTCCCTAAATCATACGTATATGATGGTGCTAAAACAGATTTAGAGCAGATGATTGGAAATGCCGTGCCCGTGAAGTTGGCCAAATTTGTCGCTGAGTCAATATTGTCATATCAAATTAGGCCTCAAAAGTTAAAGGAGAATCAATTATCTCTATTCTAAAATAGATGTCAAAAAAGTGGCGTATGTAGTGAACTTTGTAGTTCGCTCATACGCCACTTTATTTTATTCACAAAGCATCTTCGAAAGATGCCTGATTTCAGCGCTTTACTTTCAAAAGTTTTATATGCTTTTGCATTCGTTGTTTTTTTGGTTTAATTACGACCTCTATGTAGCCTTCTATGTAGGATTTCGCAATTTTCGTAAAAACTAACACTGAAAATCAATCAGTTAAAAATTAAAAGACCTATCCTAAAAGGGTTCGCATTTTTTTGTGTGGTTGTAATTCTCGTTAGTTTTGTCTAACCCACTTCCAAAGCTCTTTGAGGGTCGGTTTTTTGCCGTGCATCAAGATACCCACGCGGTAGATTTTGGCGGCCATCCAAACGAAGAGTACGATTGTGAGGTAGAGAACCACCAGCGACAAGACGGGCTCCCAGGCGGGGATTCCGGCCGGGATGCGGGCCATCATCACAATGGGCGAGGTGAGGGGGATGATCGAGAACCAGAAGGCGAGCGACGAGTTGGGGTCTTTCATCACCACAAACATCATCATCAGGGCCAGAATAATGGGGAGCATGATGGGGGTGGTGAGTTGTCCCGCATCGGTCATGTTGTCAACGCTGGCACCCACGGCGGCAAAGAGGGCCGAGTAGAGCAGGTAGCCTCCCACGAGGAAGAGCAGCAGGTAGACGAAGATGGTGGCCAGGTAGCCGAAGTCGGTGAAGGTGGCAAAGAGTTGAATATCTGACAACACCTCGGGGTCTACGGTCGAGGTATCGAGGGTTCCGGCCTGCATTTGCTCCAGTTGCGTAATCTGCTCGGCATCGAGGATCTCGGGCATCAGCATCGAGCTGCCCACCGATCCGATACCGAAGATCAGTACTCCCCAAATAGCCACCTGTACGACGGCCATCAGCGCTACACCCAGGATCTTACCCAACATCAGCTGGAAGGGGCGGGCCGAGGTGACCAGGACATCCAACACGCGGGAACTCTTCTCCTCGATCACGGCCTGCATTACCATCTGTCCGTAGATGATCAGGAACATGTAGAGCACAAACGAGAGGATGTAGCCGATGGCAAACGAGGCTCCGGCCGATTGGGAGTGGCCCCCTTCGCCCTCCTCTTTGTCGTTGCGGAAGCTCTGGAGGGTGATGTTGGTCTTTACGGCCTCCATGATCTCGGGCAGATTTTCGATGTGGTAGCTCTTCAGTTTCTCCTCCTCAAGGATCTTTTCTATCTGGTGCTCGATGCTCTCTTCGAGCATCATCGACGACGAGGAGTTGGTGTAGAGGCGGATGTTGCCATGGTTTGCGAGAACATCCTCACCAATCCAAAGCACACCGAACCGCTCCGTGTTGAGACGGGCTTGATCCAACTCCTCTTCCGAGGGGAGGAATACTACCTCTTCGTTGCTCTCCAAGGCGGGGAGAATCAACCCCGACTTGTCGATGACGGCGATCTCTTTGGTATCTCCGCCGGCATAGAGCATCAGCAAGGTGGGTACCGCCATCAGGGTCACCATCAAGACGGGAACCAGAATGGTGGTCAATATAAAACTCTTTTTGCGTACACGCTCGTTGAATTCGCGTGCGATAATAATTCCAACCTGACTCATAGTTTTCGATTTTTTCTTTTTTTCGAACATTTTCTCTCTTAAAAATGAGTTTTTCGGGCTCTTCCTATAAGTTTCCCTGTACGGCACGAATGAAGATGTCGTTCATCGAGGGGATGATCTCGCGGAAGGAGCGCAAATCGACCGCTTCGTTCGTGGCGGCCACCACGCGGCGCACCTCCTCGTCGGAGCGTACATGAACCTTGAGCGAGCGATAGACCGACTCGGCCTTGGCCCCCTCCATGATCTCGCAGCTCTCCCCGAGCGAGGCCAGGGCACGGCGCAAAGTCTCCTCCTCCCCGCGGTAATCCACCTGGAAGATGTTGTTGCCGTGGCGGTGACGAATGTCGTCTACACGTCCCGAGAGGATGTTTTTCGACTTGTTGATCAGCGTGATGTGGTCGCAAATCTCCTCCACCGAGGCCATGTTGTGGGTCGAGAGGATGATCGTGGCCCCGCGGTCGCGCAGCTCCAAAATCTCGTCGCGCAACAGATTGGCATTCACCGGATCGAAACCCGAGAAGGGCTCGTCGAAGATCAAGAGTTTCGGCTCGTGGAGTACGGTGACGATGAACTGCACCTTCTGAGCCATACCCTTCGAGAGCTCCTCCACCTTCTTGTTCCACCACTCTTCGATACCGAATTTTTGGAACCATACCTTCAGACGCTTGATAGCCTCCGCACGCGAAAGGCCCTTGAGGCGGGCAAAGAAGATGGCCTGTTCGCCCACCTTCATCTTCTTGTAGAGGCCGCGCTCCTCGGGCAGGTAGCCGATTTGATAGACATCCTCCTGGGTGAGTTCCCGATCGCCCAACAGCACACGCCCCTGGTCGGCCACGGTGATGCGGTTGATGATGCGGATCAGTGTGGTTTTACCCGCACCGTTGGGGCCCAACAGGCCGTAAATCGACCCCTGGGGGATGGTTAGCGATACGTTGTCGAGTGCCGTGTGGCCCGCATACCGCTTGGTGATCTCTTCTACTTTCAGTAAATCCATCCTTATTCTATTTTAATTGGTTTATTGTTTTTTTGAGTGAATAACAGGGTGTAATACCTTTGCTCCTTGTAGATTTCAAGGACAAAGGTAGTAAATAAAAAATGAAAAACAAGTAAAATTTATCGAAAAACGATATTTTAAATTTTTTTATAGAGTAGATTTGTCGATTCAATATGTGTTTGTGAGGATTTGGTAAGAGTTCAAAAGCTGTTTTTTGAATCAAGACCAAATAATTCCCCGCTCCTGACTACTAATTCCTAATTTATTCTTATCTTTGCGACGTGAAAAATTCACTGACATTGCGCCGTTTGGGGGCTGTGGCCCTTTCGGTCGTGCTACTCGCTCCCGGGTGGCTCGGTCTCAGCGGATTATCACTTTTGGTGGGCTTTGTCCCCCTGCTTTGGATTAGTGCCTCCTACGACGCAAGCCGCAAGTCGTGGTGGCGCGTTTTCTTTTGGGCACTGCTCTCGTTTGCGGGGTGGAACCTCTCTACCGTCTGGTGGATTTGGAATGCCACGCCGGTGGGCCCCATTGCCGCCACTTTGGCCTCTTCGTTTTGGAATATGGTGGCCTTCATGGGCTTCCATACGGTGAGTAAAAAGGCCCCGAAGCCCTTGGCCTATACCCTCTTGGTGGCGGGTTGGATCGCCACGGAGTATTGGTATACGGTGGGCGACTTTTCCTGGCCCTGGCTGATCCTCGGCAACGGCTTTTCCCACGATGTACGACTTGTGCAGTGGTACGAGTACACGGGAGTCTTCGGAGGTTCGCTGTGGGTTTTGTTGAGCAACATTTTGATTTTCGAGGCTTGGCATCAGCGCAGCTCGTGGCGCGTTACACGCGCCTTGTTGGCCGTTTTTCTGCCGATGCTTCTCTCATTGGCCATCTTTTTTCAGACCGAAAATCCTGCGCAGAGTGTCCGTGTGGCGGCCCTGCAGCCCAATGTCGATTGTTACGAAAAGTTTGCCGGGGGCGATGAATGGCAGGAGCAGAATCTCTTGCAACTCTTGAGCGAGGTTCCCTCTGATGCCGACTTTGTCTTGGCCCCCGAGACGGCCCTTACGCGCCATTTGGACGAGCAAAATCTTTCGCGCTATCCCCATTTGATTCCCTTTTCCGATACGCTGCGCCGCTACGCACCGCAAGCTCTCTTTGTGACGGGAGCCAATACCCTGCGCTACTACACGCCCGGAAATCGCACCGAGACGGCCCGCCACTACGGGACCGTTTGGTACGACCATTTCAATTCGGTGGTTGCGATTGATACCCTGGGGGTACGGCCCGAGGTCTACCACAAAGGTCGCCTGGTGATCGGAGTGGAGAATACCCCGACCTGGATCTTCGAGGCGTTGGATTTCCTGGTGATCGACCTGGGAGGTGTCCTGGGACAGATCGGAATCGGCCGCGAGCGTCTGGTCTACGAATCGACCTCGGGGGTGAAAGTGGGGCCTGCCATCTGCTACGAAGGGCTCTATGGCGACTTCTTTGGAGGTTTCGTTCGTCAGGGTGCAGAGGTGATGTGTATCGTCTCGAACGACGGCTGGTGGGGCGATACCCCGGGCTATGAGCACCTCTTCTCGATCTCGCGCCTGCGTGCCGTGGAGCACCGCCGTGCCATCGCCCGTTCGGCCAACACGGGGCGTTCGGGATTCATCGACTGCCGTGGCGAGGTGGTGGGCGAAACGCTTGGTTGGGAGGAGCGTGGTGTGATCTCTTATGATCTTCCGGTGAATCACGAGCAGACCTTCTATACCCGCTATGGTGATCTCTTGGGGCGTGTGGCCCAATTGGTGATGGGGCTTTCGTGGCTCTATTTCCTGGCCTATCGTACGCGTCGTAAAAACTATTTCGTGGAATAAATCAAAAAAATTCGATATGAACTATACTCAAACACTTGACTACCTCTTTTCGTCGCTGACCTCCTTCCAGGAGAAGGGCGAAGCGGCCTACAAACCGGGCTTGGAGCGCATCTCCTCCTTCTGCCGTCACTTGGGCAATCCCCAACGTAACTTCTTTACGATTCATGTGGCCGGCACCAATGGCAAGGGCTCCGTATCGCATATCCTGGCCTCGGTGTTGCAGCAGGCCGGCTACCGCACGGGACTCTATACCTCGCCCCACCTCACCGATTTCCGCGAGCGTATTCGTGTCGATGGCGAGATGATCCCCAAGCAGAAGGTGGTTAATTTCGTGGATAAGCACTTCGAGAAGATGAACGAACTCGGACTCTCGTTCTTCGAGATCTCCACGGCTTTGGCCTTCGATTACTTTGCCCAGAGCGATGTGGAGGTGGCTGTCATCGAGACGGGGCTGGGTGGCCGACTCGATGCCACGAATATCGTGGTACCGATTTTGAGTATCATCACCAACATCGGCCTCGACCACACCTCCCTGTTGGGCGATACGCTCGAGGCGATTGCCTCGGAGAAGGCCGGTATCATCAAGAAGAGTATTCCGGTGCTGATTGGTGAGCACAACGAGACGACTGATTCGGTCTTTGCCGAGGCGGCTACGGCGCTCAAGTCGAAACTCCTCTTTGCCGAGGATATCTTCCACTGCACGGAGCACTCCTCGAAGGAGGCTTCGCAGTCTTTCCACCTGATCCGCACGCGTGACGAGCACCCCTTCGATGTGGAGATCGACCTGACGGGTGATTACCAGTTGCATAATGTGCTGACGGCCTCGGCCGCCGCCGACTTCCTCCACGAGGAGACTCCGCTTACGATCTCGCGTCGTGCTTTTCGCGAGGGTATCCGCACGGCGGCCGCCAACACCTCGCTCCACGGTCGTTGGCAGCAATTGAGCGATAAACCCCTTGTGATCTGCGACACGGGCCACAACGCCCACGGACTGGCCTATGTGGCCGAACAGTTGCGCCGTTCGCAGTGTGAGAAACTCTACTGCGTGATTGGTTTTGTGAAGGATAAGGAGATTGGCTCTTGCCTGCAACTCCTGCCCAAGAAGGCCCACTACCTCTTCACGGCCGCCCACAGCGAGCGTTCGCTGCCGGCCTCGGAGTTGGCCGAAAAGGCCGCCGACTACGGCCTTGCAGGCGAGGTGGTCGAAGGGGTTTCGAATGCCCTGAATCGTGCCCGCGAATTGGCCTCGGAGCAGGATATGATCTTTGTCGGAGGCAGCAACTTTGTGGTGGCCGAGGTGTTGTAGTACCGAACCAAAGCACCCATCCAACGTAAAGGGCGAGTGGTAATCACTCGCCCTTTATCTCTTTAAGAAGAGTAAGATCAGCCCACTCCGCAGAGCTCCTTGACTGCTTTGCGCCCTTCGTCGCCCAGCGAGAGCGAGTAGTGGTTGACAAAGAGAGCAATGTGTTTCTCAATCACCTCGTCCTCCAATTCGCGGGCGTGGGCCTTCACATAGTCGCGCGAGGCCATCGGGTGGTGGAAGGCGTAGCGGATGCTTTGGCGCAGGGTCTCCTCGATCCACTTTTTGTACTCTTTCGGCAGATCGCGACGGATGACAATCGCCCCCAAGGGGAGCGGAAGCCCCGTCTCGGCTTCCCATTTGAGTCCCAGGTCGGCCACCAATTCGAGGTGACGACGCTCGTAGACGAAACGACCCTCATGAATCAGCACACCGCCGTCGAAATCTCCTCGCTCGACCGCCTCGGCAATCTCCGAAAAGAGCATCGGGCAGAGCTCCTCTACCTCGGGGTAGAGCCTACGCATCAGGGCGCAGGCTGTGGTATGAAGCCCCGGTACAGCCACCCGTTTGATTGCTCCCTGCTCTCCTTTGCGGCGCACCAACAAGGGGCCATTTCCGCGTCCCAGGGCCGAGCCGCTGTCGAGTAGTTCGTAGTCTTCCGAAATGGCCGGGAGAAGGGCGTAGCTGCACTTCGAGATGGCGGGGACTCCCTCCAAGAGCAGGCGATTGAGCTCCTCAATGTCATAGTAGGAGAGCTCCACTTGGGGGAGCTCTCCTACTAATCTTCCGTTCACCCAGCCATCGAACATGAAGGTGTCGTTCGGGCAGGGCGAGATGTGTAGTTTATTCACCATTTCCCTCGTCAAATTTCATCTGCGAGAGGATCTCTGTAAGGTTCTTTACCGCCTCATCAAAGGCCCACTCCTCGCGCGGTTCTCCCACATAGTTCGAGATGGCACGAATCTCTGCAGCCTCGATGTCGAGGGCCTCGCAGACGGCAAAGAAGGCGGCCCCCTCCATCTGCTCGATCTCGGCTCCCGAGGCCTCGCCGCCGCACCGGTTTACCGTGTTTGAGACCACGGAGCGCAACTCGGTGAGGGGCTCCAGGCAGTAACTCTCGCGAAAACGCTCCGGGAGAGCCCCTATACGCTCCTCGACCACCTCCACCACCTCGCCTTTCATCAGCGCGTGGTCGTAGGCCCCCGCTACCCCGCAGAGAATCATCAGGTGGGGCTTCTTGGCCTTGGCGGCTCGCACCGCTGTGGCGGCAACGGCCGCCATGCCCACTCCACTGACAAAAGTCAGCGCTTTGGGGTTTTCGAGGATAAATCCCTTGGCCTCTTCAACCGTCGGGAAGATATAGGCGATACGCATGGGTCAGGTGGTTTAACGAATCCTACTTGCCGACTACGGCCTCCAGCTCCTCTACCGTTACGGGCAGACGCTTGTCGCCGATCATGCGGCAGCCGGTCTCGGTGACCAAAATATCGTCTTCGATGCGGATGCCGCCGAAGTCGCGGTAGTTCTCCAGGGCCTCGTAATTTACGATTCCCTTGAACTTGCCCTCGGCCTTACACTTGTCGATCAGGGCGGGGATGAAGTAGATACCCGGCTCGTCGGACATCACCGTGCCCGGCTGTACGCGCCAAGCGGCTCGGTAGATGCAGGTGCCCGATGCCTCGGCACGCTCCTTGATCGACGAGAAGTCGAAGCTGCGCTCACCAAAGGCCTCGCAGTCGTGTACATCCATACCCAAACCGTGGCCCAGGCCGTGGGGCATGAAGAGGTACATGGCTCCCGATGCCACAGCATCCTCGGCTGTGCCCTTTACCAGGCCGGCACCGATCAGACCTTCGGCCAAGAGGCGGTAGCACTCCAGGTGAATCTCCTGGTGGTACATCATGCCCGGGCGGATGATCTCGGCAATGCGGCCGTGGGCGTGGCGCACGATCTCGTAGATCTCCTGCTGTTTGGGGGTGAATTTGCCGCTCACGGGGTAGGTACGCGTGTGGTCGGAGCAGTAGCCCTCCAGCGATTCACCACCGCCATCCACCAACAGCAGACGGCCATTTTCGAGTACCCCGTCCGAGTTGAGGTTGTGTAGCGTCTCTCCGTGCTGCGATACGATCGTGGGGAACGAAACGCCCTGCCCCATGGCGTGGGCGATGCCTGCCACGGCGCCGGCGATCTCGCGCTCCACAACCCCCTCCTTACACATGCGCATGGCGGTTGTATGCATAGCGTAGCCGATCTGGAAGGCACGCTCCAGGGCCTCGATCTCCTCGGGTCCCTTCTTTTCGCGCATCTCGGCCACGGCGAACATCAGATCCACCGACTTATAGTCGTGCAGCATCGAGGGCTTCAGCCCCAGCAACTCCACAAATTGGAGTTTCGTCTCGCCGCGGTAGATCGGCAGGAAGTGGATGCGGCGACCCAGCTGAATGGCGCGCTGCACCAAGGGTTGCAGGGCGGCCAGGGGGGCCGTATGTTTCACTGCCACCTGCTGTGCCATCTCGGCCAGCATGGGCTGAGGACCCGTCCAGATGATATCCTCCACGGTGAAGTCGTCTCCGAAGAGCCACTCCTCGCCCGAATCGGCATCGAGGACACCCATCAGCGAGGGGACATTCAGCCCGAAGTAGTAGCGGAAGGTCGAATCCTGGCGGAAATAGTAGGCGTTGTTGGGGTAGTTGTTGGGTGAGTTCTGGTTGCCCGGAAGCAGGATCAGACCGCTTCCGATCTTGGCGCGCAACTCGGCGCGTCGCTTGGCATAAATTTCAGGTGCAAACATATTTCGAGTTTTTAGGTTTTCGGGGGTTGCGAACGGAGATCGGGTGCGGCCTTGTTGCGGTGCAAAAAGGCGGCTTTCGGCCCCAAACGCATTGCTTTACCCTTCAAATATACGAATATTTCGCCAAAAGAAAAAATTTTACCAAAAAAGTGGCACTTTTCATCGGGCTGCCTAAGGGGCGGTCCGGTGAAAAATGCCACTTTTGGGGCGTTACGAATTAGGTGTCAGAGAGGAGGTATCGGGGCTCTTTTTGTATTCCCAATACTTTATCTCTTACTCCTTGTTAAGCCTCCCCGATCTTCATGCCCTGCTGGGGTTGCGGGGCGGGGATCTCGATCTTGCCGATTGTGCTCTCGTAGCGGGTGATGTTGTCCTGCAACGACATCAACAGGCGCTTGGCGTGCTCGGGGGTGAGGATGATGCGACTCTTCACGCGAGCCTTCTGCAGGCCCGGGAGTACGGTGGCAAAGTCGATGATAAACTCCGACGTGGAGTGTGAAATAATGGCCAGATTCGAGTAGTGGCCCAGGGCCACCTCCTCCTTGAGTTCGACGTCGATACCCATCTTTTTAATCTCTCCCATACGCTTATCTTGTATTTTGGTAGTGATGTATTTTTGCCTAAAAAGGTTTTGCGAAGCAAAATTACACGCTTTTTTCCATACCTCGCCCCTCTTAACAGCAAAGTTATTGCCGATTTATTAACAACCTCTCCCCATGCAACGGGAGCAGCTTCTGCCTCTTCTATTGAGGCGACTCCCCTCCTCCCGATGGGTGGGCAAGACCGCTTTTGTGGCGAGGATTGGGTCGGAAAGTCATCTTGGGGTAAGGAAATCCATTTTTTTGCTTGCGGTTTGTCAAAAAATTAGTAATTTTGGCAGAAATTAGAAAGACTATATATTTTTTACACCGTTTATGGCAAAACAGTTCAAGCGATATTTGGTAACTTCGGCCCTCCCCTATGCCAATGGCCCCGTACACATCGGCCACTTGGCGGGTGTTTATGTGCCGTCGGATATCTATGTGCGCTATCTTAGGTTAAAGGGATGTGATGTAATCTCCATCTGCGGCAGCGATGAGCACGGTGTGCCCATCACGATCAAGGCCCGCAAAGAGGGGGTTACACCCCAGGATATTGTGGATCGCTACCACACCATTATTGAAAAGTCGTTCCGCGGCCTCGGCATGTCGTTCGACATCTATTCGCGTACCTCGTCGAAGACCCACCGCCGGGTCGCTTCGGAGTTCTTCAAGAAGCTCTACGACGAAGGAAAGTTTATTGAGCAGACCTCGGAACAATACTACGACGAGGAGGCGCAGACCTTCTTGGCCGACCGCTACATTGTGGGTACCTGTCCCCGTTGTCAGAACGAAAAGGCCTATGGCGACCAGTGTGAGAAGTGTGGTTCGACCCTCTCGCCCGATGAGCTGATCAACCCCAAGAGTGCCGTGTCGGGTTCGGTCCCCGTGAAGCGCGAGACCAAGCACTGGTACCTTCCCTTGGATCAGTATGAGGGATTCCTCCGCGAGTGGATCCTCGAGGGCCATAAGGAGTGGAAGTCGAATGTTTACGGACAGTGCAAGAGTTGGCTCGACTTGGGCTTGCAGCCCCGTGCCGTGAGCCGCGACCTGGATTGGGGTATCCCTGTGCCTGTTGAGGGCGAGCAGGGTAAGGTGCTCTATGTATGGTTCGACGCCCCCATAGGCTATATATCTGCTACCAAGGACCTTACACCCGATTGGGAGAAGTATTGGAAGGATGAGGATACCAAGATGGTACACTTCATCGGTAAGGACAACATCGTGTTCCACTGCATCGTGTTCCCCTCGATGTTGAAGGCTCACGGCGACTATATCTTACCCGAGAACGTGCCTGCAAACGAGTTCCTGAACTTGGAGGGTGACAAGATTTCGACATCGAAGAATTGGGCCGTATGGTTGCACGAGTATCTTGACGAGTTCCCTGGCAAGGAGGATGTGTTGCGATATGTTTTGTGCGCCAATGCTCCCGAGACCAAGGATAACGACTTTACGTGGAAGGATTTCCAGGCACGCAACAATAACGAGTTGGTTGCCATCTTGGGTAACTTCGTAAACCGCGCTTTAGTACTCACCAAGAAATACTATTCTGGGG